>Ga0209589_1008124_pt1 | contig 16515 bp, 3 predicted proteins | sample CowpeawhiteBW_FD_187525 | JGI IMG/M metagenome (GOLD analysis project Ga0209589, IMG submission 187525) | Root nodule microbial communities of legume samples collected from California USA - Cow pea white BW (SPAdes) (version 2) | ecosystem: Host-associated > Plants > Roots > Nodule | place: USA...
TGCAAATTTAATAAATGTTTTGGTTCACATGAAATTTTATTTGGTATTCTAATATAAAATGTAAACAATTATAATTTATTTTAAGGTATTTGGCATCGAAGAAAATCCTCCTAATATTGAATATTTTATAATATTATGTTTTTTTTACCGTAATTTTTTTTCTTTTATAAAAATTAATATTGAAGTAGTTAGAACACAGTACGGGTATGGGTACGAGATTATATCCGTTACCCGGTGGGAATGGGGATGGGAAAAAAGTTTGATACCCGTTGGGTTTGGGTATGGGGATGGAGATGAATTTTTTATGCGGGGATGGGTATGGGATAGCGAAACCCGTCCCCGCCCCGCCCCGTTGCCATCCCTAATCCTTAACCTAATTTTATTTATTTAATAATTATCATTGTTAGCTAGATTCCATTTTATTCTTTTTATGTTATTTGACTCATTTATTTATATTGTAGTTGAAAGTTTGACATAATGATTCAAATAAGCTAATATTACTAAAAATAAGTATTATGGTGTTATTATATTAATTGTGGTAAAACTTGTTTATTCTTTATTAGTCCCTACAAACTTAATTAAAATTTCTAATGTAAAAAAAAAACATATCAATGAAATTGTAAAAGTGATATGTATTAATATTAATATTAATATTAATATTATTATTATTCAAATATTTTACATGTTATCGTTCATACTTTTAGGTATAACAAAAATAAATTTGTTCTCATGAATATTATTTGAACTCATTCATTCTTTTTTTATAGGAAATCTTTGTATTAACTAAGTATGAGTAATATCTGGTTTTTTCAAATGAGTACAAAGATGATAATGGGTATGTCCATCCTGTGATCACATACTCATCCTATTACCATCTCCATTTCTGTTTAAATTAGTATACATGGTTTATTAGACGGTTTAAACAATTTACACACACACACACACACACATATATATATATATATATATATATATATATATATATATATATATATATATATATATATATATATATTATTCTTTTATTTTTTTTGTTTTATAACCCTATTTTTTTTTCCTTTCATTGCACAAATTTTGTTCCTCTTTATTAATGGTTTGACTTGCTCTATATCCATGAAATTCATTTACATCTCCAAAGTATTTTCCCTCTTACCTCAACCTTAGAGTAGTTATGAAGTTATGTTCAAATGGTGTTTTGTCGATTATAATGAATCAAATAGTTGTTAGGTCTCACATTTGAATATTTTTACTCATTTTTAATATTTTAATTTATTTTATTTGTTCACGTGAGAATGTTTCACTCTCAATTTTGATTGCTCAATAATATAATGTGACAACCTTTAAAAATTAAACTAGTTTATGCATTATTATTATTATGTCATGATGAAATATATTATTTTATATTTTGTATAAACTTTCAACACATATTTATATAATAACACATTACCTAACTTATCATTATACCTCACATATATTTATATATTTTACAAAAGTATATGCATGTTATATTTTACATCATTAAGCACATATTATCTTACACTCGAAGGGAGAGGAGTATTATTTAATTACAATCCTTCCTCGTATACTAGTTTTCAAGCGTTTGGAGGAAAGAGGTTATGTGTGTAGGATTCACTTGAATTATTGGGGGTACATAAAAAGTGACCCCAATTTGTCTTTTGAGGATAACAGGTGCATTTGACAAATAGGAAGGTGACGATAGAATTTCCCACCCCTAGAAAATGCATGTTGTGTGAAGATTGCTACGAAATCGGCGAAGAAGGAATTATGCATATTTGGAGCAACCATCTATGAAGAGATTAACAAAAAAAAATTGTTTTCCATACACAATCATAAAATAGGAAAGTGAGACAAATACCACAAAGATAAAACAAAACAAAGCTTTATATATATATATATATATATATATATATATATATATATATATATATATATATATATATATATATATATATGTATATATATATATATAAACCTTTTTTTCTTACTTTTAAAAGAGTGAGTATAAATGATTTTCTCATTTATTCTCACTAGTTAGGATAAATGAGCTCTAGAAGCAGGGGCCACACTTGCTATAATGACAAAGAGGAGAGGAGTCATAGGTCCCTAAGCTTTTTTTAATTTTATTTTTTATATATATTTATATATTTTTTCAAATTATATTTACATATTATAAGTTATATATATATATATATATATATATATATATATATATATATAATTTATATATATATATAAAAATTAATATATATATATATATATATATATATATATATATATATATAAGTTATATGTCTCTATTGCTTAAGAAATAAAATAAAAATAAAATAAAAATCGACTTAATAGAGATCAATTAATAAAGGATTATGGCTCTATCTCTTGCTCTCACAGTAAGCCATCAAAAAAGTATGAGAGTAAAAATAAAAGGCTAAGATAAATTAAGAAAGAGAGATCTGAGAGCTAAAAGATTGAAAAACTCATTCTTACAAGATTTCTTGTGAATAATGATACTATCATGATTTATGTATATTAGATTTATGATTTTCCCATTACGATATTTTTCAAAAATTAAGTTTTTTCCAAATTAGTATAAATGGTAATTATGATTTTATAGATTTTTTTTTATAAATTGGATGAACCCTAATTATATTTTCTACAAATTAGTTTAACTTTAAAATGTAAAATTTAGGAATTTTGTATTATATTTTGTTGTATAGGATAATATTTGTAAAATTTTATAGATGTATCTTGGACTTCATTACGAATCTTGCATATAATGAATTAGTTGAATAATCTTGAATGAAACATAAATTAAAATATGGTTGCATGAATTCAATAAATTAGAACGATTAAAAATGAAGGAGTGTGAATCACTTTATGAAAATAATTTAAGTAGATGAAATAAAGATTTTTAGTTTCAATTAGAAAAAAATGATTTATATATAAAATATCTAATTTAGCACTCTAATTTTTTTTCCACCTTACATGGCCAATAAAATTAATTGAAGACCATCTTCTATTGAATAAAAAAATTGCTCACTTAAATTTCAGAGGCAAAACTTCAAACTACAAAATAATTTAAACTTAAGAGAATATAACAAAAAGTAAATAAACCGATCGAATTGATGTAAAAACTCATACTTTACTTAAAATAAAACAGGTAAAATTATATATATATATATATATGATATTATTATTTATGATAATACAGTTTATAGATTTATATGTATATATACATATTTAATAATATCACTTATACATTTGTAATAATATGTTCTAACGAACTTATACGTACATTGAAGTATTGTATTACAAAATTTGTGCACGTTACATATAAACTTTATATTTACTAGATAATATAAAAATTTATATTCTTTATTTTATTTGATTCTTAATTTTGTTTTATTTGAATATTTATTTTTTATCAAAATAATTTTTATTATATATCAACAATTCAACTAGTTTGATATCTGAAAAATTTTTAAAAAAATTCTTAGTACTCAAAGGTGATTTCCATTTCCTTATACCTTTAATTATACATATTTTCTTTTGTGTGATTTTTTCTAATGGTGTATCAAATTGTTTTATAGATAAACATTTGATATTTTAATATTTTTATTTGTTATTTATTTTTATCACGTAGTTTACTGTTTTGATGAGTTTTATATAATTATTTTTTATTTTCTAACTTGTTATCATAAATGTAATTTTATTAACGTAATTGTATAAAGATATTTCATTTAATATAACATTATTATGAATCTTATTTTATCATCGTTCAACATATGTTGAAGTTCAAATGATGAAAAATATATACTCAAATTCAATTGTTATTAGTTTAATATTTATTCTTTGTATGATTTCGTTTGAATGGTTTATTATAATTTTTATCACTGTATAAAGAAGAGATTTTATTTGGATTTAAAAAAAGAAAATAAAGAAACATTTAAAATATTTAAAAACTTGAATATTTATTTTTTTATTACTTTTGAAAAATATTTTTTAATTGAATCAACGTTGTTCATGAGCATTTACAAAATTGATAAATGTTATTTGATATTATAATTTGAAATTTATACAATTATAATTTATTTTAAATATTTGAAGTTGTAGAAATGATAATATGTCCTTATAATATTACGATTTATTTGTCATATTTTTATACTTTTTATAAACAATAATTAATTGATATTGAAAGTGGGTAATATACTGGTTAACGGGTGGAATGAGAACCAAACAAAATTTTTATAGAAGTCGAATATGATTATAGAGAGGATGAATATGGTTATAGGGATGAGGGTGGTCTTTTTTATTTTTTTTTTCTAAAATGGATGTGGGATAACAAAATTAGTCATGTCCTATCTCATTGTAGTCTCTCCTTTATCTTTGTGGTTTCCTTTTGATAAAAATGTCAAAAATTATTTATCATATAAATACATAAATAACTTTGCCATATATCATGTAATTTTTTTACCATAAAACACATTTTCTTGTTTACAGAATCGGTGTAGGTGTTTAGAATAATAATGCGACCTATAAAGACAATAATAATCACTTATAACCCTTCCTCATGGTTCAACTAAAGTATCTCTCATGTTAACTCATTGTATAATGTGTGTAATTATCAGTATGAAGTATAATTCATTTGTCAATAAAATGACAATTATAATTAGCTAATGCTATATTGATGTGAATTGTGATATATTGAGTTAAAATTTTACGGAAGAGATATTAGTATTTTTATACGACTAAAAAAACATGGTCGCTAATTATATTTAAAAAATTGTAATATTTTTTATTGTTCGGTTAATTTATCCTTTCTTTTATTATTATTAAAATATATATATAAAGGTTAAATATGTTTTAATCTTTAACTTAAGTGAATTTTATAATTAGTCTATTTCAAAACTTTGGATTAATATAGTCAATCTTTCGAAATATGTTTAGTCTTTTTAATAAAATATTATTATGAAATGCGTTTAAAATATCAAATAAATTTAATAAAATTTGATTAAAATGATTAAATCTACGCATTTTGAAATATGAATGACTAAATTGGTCCAAAATTTTAAAATTTACTGAAAGTTAAGGGATAAAAACTTATTTAATCATACGTATATATGGTGTAAAGATGGAAGTTGAGAGTTGGTTTTCCAGAAGAGGGAAAAAAAGTAGCATAGAGATTTAGGAGAAAGGAGTTTGTAACAACCTTAGAATTTGTTGTGATAAAGTTGTGTGGGTAGAATGAGTAGTTGCATTGCATGTTGTCTTTCGTAGACAATGGGGATGTTTGTTGGTTGCAGTTTAAGTTGGAATTATGAGGCAGTGTTGTTCGTGTGATATCACTTCACTCATATTCCTCTTTCGCTTACCTGTTCTCACTTCTCTCATTCAAACTCTACACCAACCCCTTTCTTCTTTCTTATTACATTCTTGTTTTCACTGCATAAGAAAAAAAAAATTGGTTTTTTAATCCATGCAACTTTTCTGTCCGATATATCAAAAACAACTTTTTAAAACGCAGGTGGTAGTAAATGGTTTTTTTTTTCACTCTCCTTTTGTCCTATACACAATCCTTTTTTTTTCCTTTAACATTTTATTGTAATAATTACCGTTATATGTATCTTTAAAGGTATTTTATATAACGCTCTTTTTTTTAACCTTCGAGAACATATCGTCTAAAATATGAAATGAAAAGGACTGTTTCAGAATAATAAGAAATTAATAGAATGAAACTATTTTATTTTATTTGATAATGATAAGTAAAAACTCATATAGAAGAATCAAAAGATACATATAAACAGATAAAGTCTCACATACATATAATGAACAATAAAAAAATTAAGAAAAAAGGTTGAAACTTATGCGAAAGAAAAAATTGATCGGTCCAAATTGAAGAATTTATCACGAGGATCACTCTAACGGCCTCTTTCGGATCTTTAATCAAACGAACAAAATAAGAACTCCTGGAGAGTAATCAAAAAATGATAAATCGTAAAAAGAAGTCATAGAATTCTTAATAAATATTGTACAGAGAAATGGTGCGTTTAAAATGATAAAACTTGTTTGTTATAAAACTATTTATACTAAAATATTTTAATATTAAAATATTTGAATCTCACTATTTTTAAACCGATATCAATTTTAAAGGGTCATTTTTTAGGATTTTATAGTACTTCTTTTACATAATTTTTATTTTGTAGAATTTATTAATATGTATAATATTAATAAACTTTTAATTATTATTTTAGAATAATCATATTCGTATTACTATTATCTTTAATAGTATTATTTTTATATTTTATTAATCAATTTATTAATTTTTAATTCTCTCTATCTATATATTAAAAAATATATATTTATAAATAATATATTTTTAAAGTATTGTACTGCACTTTTTGTACGTTACAATTATATTTTAATAAACCACAATATAAATATTATGTAAATAAAGCATTTTCCACCTTTTTAGTGTAATATCACAATTTCAACATCTTACAACTAATAAAATAGGATGTTTCACCTTAGTGATTCAAAATATATAATATAGTGTATAAAATATATTAGTACAGTCTTACAGAAGATATGATTATATAAATATATTAATATATTAATTATACAAACCAAACACTTATAACTCTAAAGACAGACTAACCATTTACAAAATCTTCTCGTACAAATGATAGGACTATATAAATATATTAATATATTAATTATACAAACCAAACTCTTATAACTCTAAAGACAAACTAACCATTTACAAAATTTCCCCTCTGAGAGGCCTTCCTCCAATCTAAAAGATGACTCTTCATCCTCTAAAGGTGACTCTGAAATCGCAACCACCATTGCTCCTATCGAACAGGTGATCATCGCAAAAGGAAGACAAACAACACAAGATAGAAACACAAAAGAAGGATAAGCTAAAGAATTTTAAAGAATTAACTCAATCTATATAATATTGACATATAACAACTCACATACACACACACTATATATATATATATATATATATATATATATATATATATATATATATATATATATATATATATATATATATAAACTATGACTCAACTAATACGGATACATGCAGTGAGGCATCTCATGCTCTACATAGCGATATATTAAGAGTGAAAACTCTACCACATACAAGGTCAGTCCGTTAACACATTTGGTCAAGGAAAAACTCCTAGGCTAGGATCTCCTGCTCCTCTCACCACATACTTCATTCCTCTCTAATTGAAATTTTGAATGGTTATTAGAGCGTCATGATAATTGTCAAGACAATCCCTACTTTAATGCATACACTACCACAACCACTGCTAATCCTCCTTGGATTAGCATCAACCAATCTCAACCTAGTTTCATATAAACATTCTCATATCATATACTCATCATTCATAACAATTACAAAGTTTCTAAATAGATCAATCAAACATAATTATAAAAATACCAACATCAAAGTTAAATAATATCTAACAAATATTGATATTCTAACTCAAATTCCTTAATATCTTGCTTAACCGAGAAGCACATGCTCGTCCTGCGATCGTCCAGTGACAGAAGTTTTCTCGCTCAAGCGAGACATTCTTGCTTGGGCGAGAACTCGAACATGTATCATAAATGATTTTTTTGCTATTTTTCGCTTAAGCGAGAGCCACTCGCTTGAGCGAAAATAGCATATTCTCACCTGCTCATAACATGCAAAACCAGACAGCCAAAGCATCACCAACCAACATTCCATTCAATAATTCAAACCAATACATTCATCAATCCAACAAATATTACATACAATCAAAACCAAAACAAACAATACATTTCAAATTTTAGAAAACAGTTAGCTTCCCTTACCTGATATACTTCTTAAACAACTCCATGAACGTCAAACACCTATAACTTCACACGATGCTCTATCTACACACAGAAACATCACTAGAACGATCAGAACATACCGTTATGATCACTGATTAATAGAGACTCATACTAATGAATAAAACAACACATGCAAGCGGAGAAGAAGTCACATACAACAGAAAACATAAATAAACTAAAAAGAGGGTGAAATTTGAACTTACGCGAATGAAGAAACGTATTGGTCAAACTTAAAGAGCTCACCGAGAGAATCCATCATACGGTCTTAGTTCTTCAATCAGACGATTAGATAGACAAAATTTTTAAAAAATAAGTCAGAAAACTCTATAAAAGTGGTTTCTAGAGATAAACAAAATTCCTAAAAAAGAAGTAAAAAAACTCTATAAAAATAATTTTTAGAAAGATAAAGTGATTTAAAATAATAAAACTCTTTTATATCAATTCTATTTATACTAAAATCTTTTAATATTAAAATAATCGAATCTCACTATTTTTAAATTAGTATCACTACTAAAATACTATTTTCTAAAATTTTAGATTTAGTATTATCAACAACTGTTACTAACGGGACTTACATCTTGCTCAAAGGTTGTATCTAATTAATGCTCAAATATGTTCTTTGAAAAACGTGTTCATATTTTATGTTAATTTACATTTCTATCATGGTTTTCTCCGCTAGAAGATACACGTATAGAAAAAACGTGGTCAAATGGCACATGTCATGAAAAATATGGTAGAAATTAAGTTAATGGAAAATTGCATTTAGTTTTCGGCGGTATATGACACTTTTTTTTTAAACAAGTGAAACTATTGTTTTATAACGTGACATTTATAATTATTAGTTTGATTTAATAATTAGTATGTTTTAAAAAGAATTGCTTAAATCTAATACCACTAATTGCAATGACAAGTTGAAGCGTTTAAGAATATCTACAAAAAATTTAAAATATTTCAATCGCACGTGTATCTCGTTATGTGTCACGTGTTGAGTCTGTTGGATTTTTTTTTTTTTTTGAGAAAAAAAGGAAAGGGGCAAATGGAGATGTGGAAACCAACTAGAAAGCATTTATAATTTAATGATATCATTATTGACCAATTAATACCCACTTGTCAAGCATTTTCACCGACATGTGTTTTGTATCCTTCTCAAATACAAAATTTAATTATTCTGCTTTTCACCTTTCATTTTTTTTTTTCAATTGAATGTAATTAAATTTTACTCTAGGATTGCACGGGGCTTTATGTTGTTGTTAACATTTGAAAATAATTCTCATGTAATATAAACTCCGTGGTAACAATGATGAGTCTTGATTCTGTATTAAGATTTTTTTTTACTGTTCTTTAATTTAACTTTTAAACTACATTGATCTTAATATATATTAAAAATTGATAATATATTTTAAAATATCAAAATCAATATTCATTAGTGTATTTTTAGAATTAAACAGAAAAATACAAAAAAATCAGTAAAAAAAATCAAGAAAGATATCCTCATAAAATGAAATTTTAAATTGAATATTTATTTTAATTTTGTTAAATAATAATTAATGTCTAATAAATATTTAGAATTTATCTGTGAATTCGATTTAATCCAATCAATAAGATGATTTTAATGTGAAGTTGACTTCAATCTAATCAAGTAAAATTAATTTAAAGTGGTTTAAATTAGTATGATAACGAATTTAAGTCGTGCTGCATTTAGTGTCTTTAGACAAGTTTTTGGTTTATGTTTTGTTTTATTTGGAAACGACCCTTGGTAAACTAGTAAATATATAATGACCCATGAATAAATAAATAAATAATTATTTCATAATATATAATATGAAATTAACAAAAACAATAACAATAATATCAAATAAAGTAGACGATCATAAGGGATGAAGCAAAATAGAAAAAAGAAAATAATAAACTAATAATTTTCTTTTATAAAACTATAATCTGATAAAAGAACATATATCAATATTTGTACCTGATCTCGTGCGCATAAAAATATAAATTATAATTAAAATTACACGCATTTCAATCTAATGTTAATTTAATTGTAATAAGAAAAGTCTGTAATCGATGCTCCACAATCTTAAACAAACGGGAGACAAGTAAAATATGAGATTTAAGTTTGAATTAAATAAGTATTTTAATTTGACTTTATCATTATCTAATTTAAAAATGTTTTGGTAAAAAAAATGTGCAATTATATATTCCGGCTTACTTGATCTATGTCCGGGTATAATTGTTTAGTACATAACAATCTTAAATTAACAATTGTTTACGAAAATTAAATCTCTGAACCTATTCTGATATCAATAGTTGGATTAAGTGTAAGAACAAACGGATTAGGTCGGGAATTAGGTCGAGTACAGATAATGCCTACTCATAAAAAAAAAATAGAGTTGTCAAAATGGGTAACTCAGTCTAATCCGGCTCGACCCACCACGGGTTAATGATTTAGTGAGTCAACCCAACCCGACTCACTTCTTAGCAAGTCAAACAAATTTGAATCCGGTCCGGCCCACCACGGGTTAGCGGGTTAAACAGGTTCACTTAACTAAAAAAATATTATTTTTTAATTTTTTTTAATCAAAACTAAATTGTAAATCTAATTAAAATCTAAATAAACTTTAATACAATCCAAATACAAACCAAAATAAAAAAAATACAAATTATTTATGTGTTAGATAAAAAAACAACTTAACATGACCCAAATGTAAAGCCCAACTTAATAAAAAATAAATAAAAACACTTGTGTGACCCTTTTATCTGCGTGTTGGTGAGCCAACCGGGCTCACCACGGGTTCAACCCGAATGAGCTGGGTCAAAAATCAATCCGTATTAAATTTTGTAAAAAAATTTTAACCCAACCGGACTCGAAGCTGTGGTGAGCCGGGTTGGCTCGCGGGTTCCAACCCATTTTGATAGTTCTATAAAAAAATTCACTTGTTACTGATCGTGTTACTCGTGTGGCTACCAGTGTATATCCACAAATATTTTAAACAAAATATTCTATAAATATTTAAATTTAAATAAAATATAAATTTAATTAAATATAACAAGAGACGTAGTAAGATTCTGATAATGTTTACTTACGAAATATGATAATTTATAATTATATAAGAGACGAATTCCTTGTATTTAAATTTTATATTCTAATATACTATTTAATCTATGAAAAATTACATTTTTTTTTTCATATATCCTTTTTAAATTATCGTTAAAGTTCTTTTCTATATATCACTAACTTCAAAGTCTTTTGATTAAATTTAAACAAAATTTTATATACATGAATTCTTGTCTTACTTCTTAATATATTTTTAATACATGTAAAATCATTTCATTTTCTATTAGTTAATCTTTATGGTTTAGTGTTCAAATTTGTGTATGTAATTTTTAATTTAGTTATTTTTTTTTATAATAGTGAAATATTGTTTTTGCTTGACGATATTTATTATTTATATAAATATCATATTAATATTTGTTATTAAAATGACTTACAAAATTAAGTATTGATATTTTATTTATATTAAAATTTAGTGGTAAAAATATGACGTTATAACATTTATATTTTCCATTAAAAAAATGTGTATAACATTTTCATTAATACTCATATTTTTATTAAAAATGATGTTATAACATTACATTTTTCTTAATTTTTAATCCATGCTTTGTTATTCATGATTTTTACCATTAAATTTTAATATAAGTATTAATACTTAATTTTGTAAGTCATTTTTAATAACAAATATCAATATAACATTTATATCAATAATAAATTTCGTTTTAAGAAAGAGACAATATTTTTCTATTTTGAAGGAAAAAAAAGTGTAACTAAATTGAATCAAAATAACATATGTCGGGATTAAATTGAAACAAATAAACATTTATGAAGACTAAATTGAAATCAAGACAATGACACTTGGTAGTGATATTGACACGTGACAAAAAATTTCAAAAAGCATTCAAAAAATTATTATTTTTTAAATAAAAAAAACCAAGATTGACACGTGGCATGCCATCAATGCCGTTAATAAATTTTGTTCTGGAAGGACCTAATTGAGACACTTTTTCAAAAATTTTTGACGCAATTGACAATTGTTTTAAAGTGGAAACCAAACTAATACATCCGAACAAAAGTATGTATCATCCGACTAATTAAATCCTTTTAGTAACCAATACTTTTTTACTTTGTAAATTAGTATCTAAATTGATTATTATAGTCATTAACAATTCTTGGTATGTACAATTGGTTACTAATGAGACATTATTTTTGTAGTGACTGCGTATAAATTAAAATATTATAAAAATTCAAAATATATATATAATTTGACTACAAAAATAACAACTATTCTTTACGATAATATAATATTGGTTTTTATTATTGTCTCTTTGAATTTTTTTTATTAAATAATGCTATTTTAACTAAATAATAACATGAGTTACTTTTAGAAAAAGAATGTCATATATTTGATTTAATAATACAATATAGACTTAAATAATAATAATAATAATAATAATAATAGTTTTCTAGTTCGTTTATCATAAAATAGTCACACATTTTATTTAGATAATTTGCACGCCTACTTCTTCCATTCCATTTTATTTTGCAACTTTTCTCTCTTGTATCTCTTATTGTCAATTATTTATTTTCTCTTTTTCTTGATGTTTTTATCATTGATATTGATCGGTTAAAAAATAATTTTCCTAACTTATTTTATTATATTATAAAGTTATGTTATGTTTGAATATTTTGTTCTAGGTTCATTGTTTTGTTTTGAAAATTTATTGAGGAAATGTATTGTAGGTAAAAAAAAACTAATTATATTTTTTTTTACATAACAATAGATGATCTAGATATAAAGGTGATGTGGTCGTATTATCCTGAATTTTATGAGGATTTGTAATTGATTGAGAATTTGTTTTGAATACTTGAATTTAAATGTTGTTGAATTTGGTGTCATACGTTGATATAGTGACTAAATTATGCATCTTAAGTATAGAGTTTTCTTAAATCGGGTTTGGTATATGGTTTAGATAAGTATAGTAAATTTCTATATCTTTTCATATGAAAGTTTATGAAAGTGATACAACATAAACTTGCGTACTTTGAGGTAAAAAACTACCATTATTTTGAAAAGACAAAAGAATGAGGTTTGAGCGAAATATAGTTTGGATTGATAATTCAAATTGGTTAAAATTTATATTATTATAATGCTTTTGAAGATTGGGTTACCTATGCTATTAAGACTTATTTTTCTGATATTTTTTTCTTAAGAGGAGGATTTTCGTCCAAGAAAAATAGAACAAAGATAAAAACTTTACTTTTTTTTCTTATGAATAACACTTGAGCTATTTTTCACTCAATCCCTTAATCTACCTACTTTTCACTTGAGCTAGCTTATTTTCACTAAGCTAAAAAAAACTCTTTTAGTCTCTCTCTAAGTGATTGGATGTGTATGTTTCTATAAATGCAAAGTCATTTTTTTTTTTTTGCTTTTTTACATTTGATTAAATTGGGGTTTTATTGAAATTAATTACATTGTACTATAATGCTTATAGATATTGTGAAGCACTACAAATCCTCGATTAGAAACCAATTTTATAAACAAAAAATAATTAGTTATTATATAGTAACAAATTTAAATATCAATTTACAAAATTTAAAATTATTGGTTACTAAAATAGTCACTATTATTAATAAAAAAAACTATAATTGGTCACTAAATTGGTCACTAATTAAATAGAGACCAATTTAGAAACTTAGTCATTTTGGTAGACAAAACCTAAGTAACTAATTTTTAGCGGCCAATTTTATTTGGTAGCCAAAATCATGATAGCTAATTTTAAAGACCAATTTAGTGACAAATTATAATTATTTTTCATAATAATGATTATTTTAGTAACTAATAATTTTAATTTTGTAAATTGATATCTAAATTGGTCACTATAATTACTACTAATTATTGGTCACTATTTATAAATTTTGTTGTAGTGAAACTTACATGAATTTGTGGTTACACATTTGAGATAATATGTGAATTGTTATTTAATCTGTGTACTAAGTATTGATATTTATATTGATATTTATATTGTAACAAATATTTGTTACTTCATTGTTAGTTTAGTTCACATACTAATAGTGGTGAGAAATTCATAGGAGAGAGTGTTTACACGTTCCTACATGTGTAGATATAGACATGAGTTGTAATGATAGTCATTATTCTTAGTGTTGTTCGCAAATTTAAAGACTTAGATCGGTTATATGTTAGTTTATGTTAAAATATACTTAATAGTTATTGTATGTTAAAATTTGAACGAGCTAAAATGATTGTAGTTTGATTAATTAAAATGACTTTTATATACAATTTGTTATATTTGTAAATTTTGTTTTAATGGTTTATTTGTGTATATATATATATATATATATATATATATATATATTTTAAAATTTTGATCACTGTACTAAAACTGTAATCAATGTAACAGAAGTAAATACACATATAAAATATGTTTAGGTTGTACTGCGTATTATTATAAATATTGTATAGGTTCTTGATATATTTATAGTATAATTGATTATTTAATTTTTAGGATGTCACAACTTGAAATTAATTATAATATTTTGTTCTAAATATTAAAAAAGTAAAATAAAACGTGTTTATCATGCAATGAATGAAAATATGAAGTCGTAATTGTATAATATTTTATTATATTGTGTTTCCACATATACTTATATCAAGTTGTAATTGTATAATATTTTATTATATTGTGTTTCGACATATACATGTATACATGTGCCATTTTTCTGTTTGCTATTATTATATACTATTAGTAGAACAATATTCAAGATCATAATTTTTTTATACGATTGTTGTGATGAGACAACGTAATATATAGAAATGTAATTGTGTTATACAATCGGAAAAAACCATAAAAGTGTTGAGTTTAGAGACATATAACAAGGAACGTAGAAAGTCGAATATGGGAACTATGTGATGCGACATTTAGTTGTAAAGTATATTTATGAATGGAAGAAATTAATTTCCTACTTCGATATTTTTGGAAGTAAAGTATATTATAAGTAAAAGAATTATACCCATTTCTTTAAGTTACTTAAATGCATATGCGACGTAAGGAAGGAACTCCAATGAAGGAGACAATAATTTGGTATTATCACTTATTTGAATATGATAAAATATAAATATTTTATCAGTTAATTTAAAAAGTTAATAAATAAAAAAATTTTGCTATTTAAATTTATTTTACACAAATAATTATTTCTTTGAAGTTAAATTTTCTTTATTTTTTTTCAAGAATTTTGGATTGCTCGTTGGATTTTTTAAGATTTAATTTATTTTAAAACAGCAAGAACAAATAAAAAACAAGTTATTAATTATATTTATAGTTAAGTTGTTTGCATACCTATGTATAAATGTTTGTATGTAAAGTTTGACAAAAGCCTATTATAACACTTTTAGTCTCTTACGGCAATTGTGATAGTTCCTTACAAGCCTAATGCTAGATTTAAGATATCATATTGTAATAAGACTTTTATATTGTAATAACACTTTTAGACTCTTGTAATTACTCTTAAGTGACGTATCATATTGCTTAAGTTATGGTTCATTACTCGAGTAAAGAGAATCAATATTGATTTTTTCTCCTTCAGAAAAAGATGGCTCAAGAGGGAATATTTTTGTAAAACTGTATTCTTTGTTTGTGAAAGCTTTTTAACAATGATTTTAAATAATGGATGGTGAAATGTTATATATTAATTTATCATAATAAATATGTCAGGACATTATATTATTGAATAATGTGATGATTTATGTGGATAAAAACTAATTCATAGTTGGGTTATGTTGTAATACTCAGTATTGGAGTGAATACTCTTTACTTCTTTAATATTCTATATTATAAGTTAAGGTATAATAAAGTCACAAGAAACCGAGAAATTATTGGAGTGAATTTTGCAATACTATTCTAACTACATTTAGTTATTCAAGTCTAATAGGTGATTTTTATACGGGTCGAATAGTTGTTTTTTGTGAGACTTATTTAATATTTATCTTTTAAAAGATATTTTATGTAATTATTTAATCTTTAGATTTAATAAAGCATTCGTGTAGGTGTTGTTCTCACACGAAAATAAAGGTATTTATTAGTGTATGTGAAATTTTAGAATTATTTCATTATGTATGATGTATCCATCCATACATAATTACAACTACTTGGTATAAAATAATTACATAATCGGTGGCGGAACTTGGATAAAAAATGTAGGGGTGCCAAATAGATTTCTTATATATAATTTTTTTTAGTTAGAAAAAAAGTTTTTCATCTTTTCTCTTCATTTTCTCTGCTTAACATAATAGTAGAATTCAAAAAAAATATTACTATCATTCATTATTATATCATGCTATTATTTCATGATACCTGACCATGAATACCATTTTAGATAAGTCCTTCCTACCTTATCAATTTGATTTTGTGGTATTGTCAAATTTGAGGCCGTTTTTCTCGCGTTATAATGAATTTTTAAATTCATTATATTATAACTCTAAGAACTTTAGATATTTGTTTTTTATTGTCTTGAATTCATGGTTCTCATGAAATTTCTCAAGTTTAGTTAAT
>Ga0209589_1008125_pt1 | contig 16514 bp, 15 predicted proteins | sample CowpeawhiteBW_FD_187525 | JGI IMG/M metagenome (GOLD analysis project Ga0209589, IMG submission 187525) | Root nodule microbial communities of legume samples collected from California USA - Cow pea white BW (SPAdes) (version 2) | ecosystem: Host-associated > Plants > Roots > Nodule | place: USA...
TGCGATGATCATCAATGTAATTGATGGGAGCAGATGGGCGAGGTTCTCGTGGTCCGCAAGGAAATGGAGATTCTGCTGCTTAGTCCGCGTGGTTTGGATTATTGTTTTCTTTGGACTTTCTTTAGGGCCATGGCCCCTGTATTTCGTTGTTCTTGGATTTGTAAACTTTTAGTCGAACCATTATACTATTTTTGGTTGGCATCGTGGTGTGCCTGGTTTAGTAAGGGTGGCGTTATGAACCCCAGGGCTGCGTTATGATGTTATCTCTGTGTGACGTTTCCTTTAATTTTTTATGCATTAAATTAAATGGGACGTTACATTTATGGTATCAGAGCGGTCATTCCTTAGGTCTGTGGACTCGGGTTGTTCGCTTAATTTTCTCTGTGTGTCTCTGAGTGTTCAGTTAAAATTCTTGCCTTTATCAAGTCTAACCAAGTGATTTTCTGTGTGCCAGTGGACTATGGCACCTCCTCGTCGAGCTTCTCAATCATCCCAGGGGGACGCACCAGATATCGCCAGAGCCATAGAGGCGATGGTAGCAGCTATGGCGCAGCAGAGTGCTGCGATGATGCAGCAGCATGAGGCATCCACGCAGCGACAGGCGGCGTCGCTTGAGCAGCAGCAGGCTGTGATGCAGCGATGGAGGCTGCGAGAGTAGCTGTTGAGGATGCTCATCGGCACCATATGGAGGCCCTCCGCCAGCTGGAGGAGAACAGGGCGGCTGCCCCTGTGTTTGGTTTTGAACCACGACCTACAGTCAGGGAGTGGAGCCTAGAGGACTTTCTAAAACACCACCCGGTAAAGTTTGATGGGAAGACTAGTCCTGATGCCGCAAACCAATGGCTGAAGGACCTAGAGTGCATCTACGACGCCAAAATGTGCCCTGCGGAGAACAAGTTGGCGTTCTCGGTTTATATGCTCACGGGGGAGGCGGAGCATTAGTGGAGCAGCACTACATCCATCCTGGAGGAGAGGGATGAGCCAGTGTCATGGGAGACTTTCAGGGAGAGATTCCTCTCCGAGTACTTTCCCGACAACATCCGGTACGCCAAGGAGGTAGAGTTCCTCCAGTTGACCCAGGGAGGGAAGACTGTCACAGAGTATGCTGAGAGGTTCAAACACCTCAGCCGTTTCTACACCCTGCCGCTTGACGAGGAGTGGAGATGCCGTAAGTTTGAGAACAGCCTCAGGGGAGATATTCGCTTGATGGTGGCACCATTGTCCATCAAGGATTTTGCTGCTCTGGTAGAGAAGGTCAGAGTGATGGAGAAGATGAAGCGTGAGGTGGAAGGTCAGTGCCCACTGCAGCCACAGCCGCCTCAGAGGATCGGTGGACCATCTGGGTCCAGGCCCAGACCTGAGGAGAGGAGGAGACCGTATGATAGACCACACCATTAGCCTCAGGAGTCTAGGAGCTTTTCTCCTCAGCAGGGCCGAGTTCGGTGTTACACATGTGGAGGACCCCACCCGAGGTACGCTTGTCCACGTAGGGAGAGCTACCGTAGGTGCAACAACTGTGGCAAGGAAGGCCAATTTAGGAGGGACTGTCCCAACCTTGCCAGGGCAGCGACACGCCTTTCGGTTCAGACACCCCATCACCATCAGGGGAGAGATAGAGGCAACAGGCGACGGGCAGAGTCTATGCCATGACCGGAGCAGAGGCTGCAGGTTCAGGTAACCTTGTTATTGGTTATTGTGTGATTTCTAGGATGAGGTGTTGTGTGTTATATTCTGGAGCGACACACTCTTTTGTGTCAAATGTATGTGTGGAACGGTTGGGTCTGCCGGTGCGCGAGCTACAGTGTGAGCTTGCGGTGTCTACTCCGGTGTCGGGTTTGGTCAGGACGTCGTCCTTGTGTGCTAGGCTTCCAGTAGAGGTGGAGGGACGCAGGTACATGGTGAAATTAATCTGCCTGCCTCTACAGGAGTTGGAGGTGATCTTAGGGATGGATTGACTCTCTGCCAATCGCATCCTGATAGATTGTCGGGAGAAGAAGCTGCTTTTTCCCGACACAGAGGAGCCTGAGTTGGTGTCTTCTCAGGGTGTTATGAGGGAACTACATGACGGCGTGCAGTGTTACATGATCTTCACACATATGGAGGTGGAGAGAGGAGAGACAACGTCAGTGATACCAATTGTCCAGCATTTTGGGGATGTATTCCCGGAGGAGGTTCCAAGATTATCTCCCAGTAAAGAAGTGGAGTTCTCTATAGATCTAGTACCAGGGACAGGCCCGGTGTCGATGGCCCCGTATCGTATGGCTCCGGCAGAGTTAGTAGATCTCAAGAAATAGATAGAAGATTTGATGTAGAAACGGTTCATCCGACCCAGCACTTCGCCTTGGGGAGCACCAGTGTTGCTGGTAAAGAAGAAATATGGGAGTTCACGTCTATGTGTGGACTACAGGCAACTGAACAAGATGACGATCAAGAACAAGTATCCGCTTCCGAGAATCAATGACTTGATGGATCAGTTGCATGGGTCATCGGTGTTCTCGAATATAGATCTGCGATCGGGTTATGATCAAATTTTGGTGAAGGCTGATGATGTGCAGAAGACGGCCTTCAGATCCAGATACGACCACTATGAGTATGTGGTTATGCCGTTTGGTGTGACCAACTCCCCGGCAGTGTTCATGGACTATATGAACAGGATCTTCCGGCCCTTCCTAGATAAGTTTGTCGTGGTCTTCATAGACGACATCCTTATCTACTCCAGGACTTAGGGGAAACATGCAGAACACCTGAGGTTGGTACTTGGTGTTTTGAAAGAGAAGCAGCTGTATGTCAAGTTGTCTAAGTGTGAGTTCTGGATGGATGAAGTTCAGTTTTTGGGGCACGTGATATCAGTCCAGGGGATTGTTGTGGACCCAGCAAAGGTCGAGGCAGTGGTAAAGTGGGAAAGTCCTAAGTCAGCCACAAAGATCAGGAGTTTTGTGGGCTTAGCAGGCTACTATAGGAGGTTCATAGAGGGATTCTCCAAGATAGTGGCACCTCTGACCTTGCTTACTCGGAAGGATCAACCTTTCACTTGGACAGATAAGTGTGAGGAAAGTTTCCAGGAGTTGAAGAGAAGATTGACTAGTGCCCCGATACTAGTGATTCCGGACGTGGGGAAACCGTCTGAAGTTTACTTCGATGTGTTTCATCTCAGACTTGGCTGTGCCTTGATGCAAGAAAGGAAGGCAGTGGCGTATGCTTCGCGACAGCTTAAGGTGCATGAGCGTAATTACCCCACTCATGACCTTGAGTTGGCAGCGATAGTATTTGCCTTGAAGATTTGGAGGCATTATCTTTATGGTGCCCAGTTTCGAGTGTTCAGCGGCCATAAGAGTTTAAAGTACTTGTTTGATCAGAAGGAGTTGAACATGAGACAGAGGAGGTGGATGGAATTCCTGAAGGACTATGACTTCGAACTTTTATATCACCCGGGGAAGGCAAATGTGGTGGCAAACGCTCTGAGTAGGAAGACGGTACATACGGCACATCTCATGATAAAAGAGGTAGAGCTACTAGAGAAGTTCAGAGACATGAGGATACAGGTGGAGTTGGGGTCCGAGTTCATTAGGTGTAGTACCCTTACTATATCTAGTGACTTCTTGGACTCGATCAAAGAGATGCAGTTGTTGGATGCTGGTCTGAACAGAGTTAGAGAACAGCTGGGATCAGAGGAAGCCAGAGACTTTGCCTTAAGTGATGACGACATACTGCGGTTTCAGGGTAGGGTATGCGTACCTGATGATGCAGAGGTGAGAAAGTTGATCCTTGAGGAAGGACACAAAAGTCGTCTTAGCTTGCATCCTGGCATGACTAAGATGTACCAGGACCTCAAGAAAACTTTCTGGTGGCAGGGGATGAAGAGGGACGTGGCGCAATTTGTATCCGCCTGTCTGACGTGCCAAAAGGCGAAGGTGGAACATCAGAGACCCGATGGAATCTACAGCCTTTAGAGATACCAGTGTGGAAATGGGACAGCATCTCCATGGACTTCGTGACTCATCTCCCTCGGACTTTTAGAGGACATGACACCATCTGGGTGATAGTGGATCGGTTGACCAAGAGTGTACACTTTTTGGCGATGAACTTGAGGATGTCCATGGCCAAGTTGGCCCAGCTGTACGTCAAAGAGATTGTGAGGTTGCATGGGGTACCTTCGGGTATAGTCTCCGACAAAGACCCACAGTTTACATCCCGGATTTATGCAAATCTTACAGGAGGCATTGGGAACCAAGCTGACTATGAGCTCAGCTTATCACCCTCAGACCGATGGCCAGTCTGAGAGGACGATCCAGTCGTTAGAAGATTTGTTGAGAACTTGCATATTGGATCATCTGGGTGCTTGGGACGAGGTATTGCCTTTGATAGAGTTCACCTACAACAACAGCTTTCACGCGAGCATTGGCATGGCGCCATACGAGGCTCTTTACGGCAGGAGGTCATGTATTCTTGAGGGTGACCAGAACCACGGGCGTGGGGAGGGCTCTCAGCTCAAGGAAGCTTTCGCCCAAATTCCTTGGTCCGTACCAGATCACGAGGAGGATAGGGCCAGTAGCTTATGAGATAGCCTTGCCCCCGCAGTTGGCGAACCTTCATCCGGTGTTTCATGTGTCACAGCTGAGAAAGTATGTATTCGATCTGGCCCACGTGTTGGAAGATGAGGATATACAGATCAGGGAAGACCTCACAGTGGAAGTGCCACCCATAGCCCTTGAGGATAGCAAGGTTGAGGAACGCCGTGGAAAGACCGTCAGTCTTGTTAAAGTCATCTGGGATCGGAGGACGGGTGACTCGAATTGGGAGCTAGAGGAGAACATGAGAAAATCACATCCACATCTATTTACCTGGTGAGTCTTTATTTTCGAGGTCAAAAATTTTCTTGTTGGGAAGAATGTGAGGCCTCCTTTTTTTTTATTTCTGCCCTAAAGATTGTGGGCTGACCTTGTAAGTGGGCCTAAGGCCGGCCCAACATATAAAGTCTTTAGCTCTGCCCTAAACCTAACATTCCTTATCATTTCAGAAAAGTTGTCGTCCTTACCTTGAGTCGCAGCCGCCTTTTTACTTCTGCTAGGGTTCCAACATTCTTCCGATTCACGTTTCATCTTAGCCATAGTTCTGCTCACGTAAGTACTCTTTCACCTTATCGCCTCTGTCTAGTATAGTTTTGTACTCGTAGTGAGAAACTCTGTATTGATTCGTTTGCTTCGCTGTTCCAGTTTGCAAGTCGGGTTATAAAGCTATTGTGCCCCTTGTTTCAGTGCAGAAGTCCTGTGCAAACCCATTTCCAGGTACAGGAAGTTAGGGTTCCAGTTTTTGGTGTTGTTTTGGCTGTTCTTGAGTGAGTTACTGATTGTATGGATGAATGCTTCAATTTGATGTGTGAGAATGCCTTGTATGCTTGGTTGGTTCGAAAAACATGGTTGTTGCAGGTGAAATAGTGGCGAGACCTGTTAATCTCGCCCAAGCGAGCCAGTCTCGCCTAGGCGAGACAAACGGGGATTCGCCCAAACCAGTTTGCGCGAAGGGTCGCCCAGGCGACCCCATCAAATTTTTGAGCGAGCAAACATCTCGCCCAGGCGAGAGGGGTCTCGCCTAAGCGAGATCCCGCGTTAGTTTCTGGATGCCCTTTCGAGCCCTCGCCTAGGCGAAGGTGGTTCGCCTGAGCGAGACCCCTTAGCCTGAGCGAGGCGCTAGGCGAGACAGTGATGTGATTGGATGGTTGTTTGTTCCCGAATGATTTGTTTTGGTTGAGTATGATTGTATGATGAGTAATATGTATATAATGGAGCATGAGGTATGTTTGGCATGATTCATGAATTGTCGATGATGGGCTTGGTATGAGGATTGGCATGTGAATTAAATAAGACAGGTATTATTAAAGTGGCATGATAACATGATGAGTTGGATCTTACTTACATGGATAAACTATGAGGTTGGAATGAGTTGGGTCTGGATCATGAAAGGCGTTGGCTTCAAAGGTTGGTACGAGTGATGTATATCTATGCGTGGTAATTATTATTTTTGGCTATGTGAATGAGGTTGATCTGTGTCAGTGCATAATTCCCTGGGGGTCTCTAGGTGAGACTTTCAGGGTTGCGCTTCAGTGGTCGGGACGTAATTCCATGGCCCATGTTAGTGGGTGTCCATGGTGGTGCTCCATCTGTATAACTAGGTAAGGATTCAATGTAAGGTTGCATCTTGACACTCTGAGGAGCCAGTTAGTCTCACCTAGAGCGGACTGACTCATGTGGTGAGAGTAGCAGGAGGCCTGAAATCCATTAAGGGCTAACCTTGTGGTGAGGGAAATTTGATTCATCGTAACACTTGTAACACATAGCTCAGGAGCGAGCAGCTCGGGGGTGAGCAGAGGTATCCACCACAAGTGCAAGCATCCGCTGAATCCGACTAAGTTATACGTATTCGGATGAGTCGAGTCGAGTCGTAGTGTACTGGTTGAAGAGTCATAATATGCTTGGTTGTTGTATGGACATTTGATGGTGAAATCATGTTTAACTGTATGATGAAAATGTTGTTGGCTCTAGCTTACCCTGTTTATTGTATGGTTGTCTTGTATGTGGCTCTTCTTTCTTGCGATGATCATCAATGTAATTGATGGGAGCAGATGGGCGAGGTTCTCGTGGTCCGCAAGGAAATGGAGATTCTGCTGCTTAGTCCGCGTGGTTTGGATTATTGTTTTCTTTGGACTTTCTTTAGGGTCATGGCCCCTGTATTTCGTTGTTCTTGGATTTGTAAACTTTTAGTCGAACTGTTATACTATTTTTGGTTGGCATCGTGGTGTGCCGGGTTTAGTAGGGGTGGCGTTATGAACCCCAGGGCTGCGTTATGATGTTATCTCTGTGTGACGTTTCCTTTAAATTTTTTACGCATTAAATTAAATGGGACGTTACATAACCTCTCTCAAAACTTTTGGAATTTTGCTGTTTTATATGCTGTTAATTTGATAAATTGTTTGCCTACTCCCTTTCTTAAAGATTCTACTCCTTTTGAGATTCTGTATGGCAATGCTTTTGATATGAGACATCTACATGTTTTTGGATGTTTATGCTATGTTTCTACCATCTCTGCCAACTGAACCAAATTGGATCCCAGGGCTCAGATAGGTATATTCCTTGGGTTCAAACCAAATGTAAAAGGTTATGTTGTGTATGATTTAAAGTCTCATTCCATTCACGTTTCTAGAAATGTTATATTCTATGAAAACAAATTTCCTTTTAAAACCATTTCTCATGAAGATTCTGTTGACAAAATTGCTACACCTATTCTTGATTATGATTTTGATCTTATTATCCCTAACTGTTTGAGTGATAAAGGTGTTTTTGAAAATAACGAATTGCAGGAAGAGAACACTAGTGGTTCTACTAGATTAAATAATGAACCCGATATTGATTCCAAATTAGAACAAAATCATCTTAGGAGGTCTACTAGACATAAAACTGCTCCTGCCTATTTGCAAGATTTCCAAACTTCTTTTGCTATTAAAACTGGAATGAAATCTAGATATCCTATTGAGGCTCACATCTCTCTTGCAAGATTATCCCTTCTTTCAAACAAGTTATTTGTTCCATTGATTCTCATGTTGAACCAGAATCTTATGAAGACGCCTCCCGCTATGAACATTGGCAACAAGCCATGAAAGAAGAGTTAATAGCCCTGGAACAGAATGACACTTGGACAATAAGCCATTTACCTAAAGGAAAGCATGTTATTGGATGCAAATGGGTATACAAGCTGAAGTATAAGGTCGACGGATCTATAGAATGCTACAAGGCGCGTCTAATGGCAAAAGGTTACACACAAAAAGAAGGGTTAGATTATCTACACACCTTTTCACCTGTGGCAAAAATAACAACTATCAGGTTGCTTCTATCCTTAGCTTCCATTCATAATTGGCATTTAAAACAGTTGGATGTAAACAATGCTTTCTTACATGGCAATTTAGAAGAAGAAGTTTACATGCAATTACCACTAGGCTTTAACTGTGATGATAAAAATTGTGTTTGCCACCTACATAAATCTTTGTATGGCCTTAAACAAGCTAGTAGACAATGGTATTCCAAACTTTCAGAATTTCTATGTTCACATGGTTATAAACAATCCTTTGCTGACCATTCCTTGTATCTCAAATTTAATAATTCACACATCACTGCCCTTCTTATATATGTTGATGATGTAATATTGGCTGGAGATGATATTGTTGAAATCAATTCAATTACTAATCTTCTTGATCATACTTTTAAGATTAAAATCTGGGAAACTTGACATATTTTCTTGGCTTTGAAGTTGCAAGAAGCAGCAAAGGAATACAATTGTGTCAACGAAAGTACACTACTGATATTTTGAGTGAAGCCGGGATGCTTGGTTCTGCCCCTACATCAACACCCATGAATTTCTCTAGACACAAAAACACTGAAACAGGGGAACTTCTCTCTGTTCCAGCACCCTTTTGAAGGTTGATAGGTCATCTCATCTACCTTACTCATACAAGGCCATATATCACTTTTGATGTGCATCATTTAAGTCAATTCATTGCTGCACCTACAAGTCTACACCATCGAGCTTCCATGCGGATTCTTCGTTATCTAAAACAACATCCTGGATAGGGGATTTTCTTCGACTCCACCAGCAACCTACAATTAAAGGCCTTTTGTGATTCAGATTGGGCTGGATGCCCCGACACCAGAAGATTTGTTACTGGTTATATAATTTATATTGGTAACTCTCCCATTTGTTGGAAATCAAAAAAGCAACAAACTGTTTCAAGAAGTTCCTCAGAGGCTGAATACCATGCCATTACCTCCACAACCTGTGAAATCCAGTGGCTCCACCACCTTATGCAGGATCTTAAAGTCAATCACCAGCAACCTTCCCTTCTGTATTGTGATAGTCTTTCAGCCATACAGATTGCGTCAAACTAGGTCTTCCACGAAAGAACCAAGCATATAGAAATAGATTGCCATTTAATTAGAGAAAAGGTCAAACAAGGTCTCATCAAGCTTCTTCACATCAGCACCCATCACCCGCAAGCTGATATTCTAACGAAGGCTCTTTCTCCAGCTCTTTTCAACACTCTTATATCCAAGCTGGGTCTGCTTGATATCTATGCCCAGCTTGAGGGGGCTGTCAGAATAATAAGAATAATGGTCAGGGTCACATTGCTCAGCCTAAAGATCACACAACCAATGATCAGTTTGTTAAAACTGATTTTACGCATTCTGTTATTCCTTGCATCACTTAGTCTTTGTATATATGTTTGTCTTCCTTTCGGAAAAGTGAATCAATAAGACTCTTTCAGTATCTTTTTCACACAATTAGTTTTGCCTCTCTCTCTTTCCCTCTTTCTTTTGTTTCTTGTCTTCTTTCCCATGGTTTCCGCAATCCCGTTCAATTTTGTTCAATCTCGTTCAATTGTTCTCTGCATCAATTTCATTCTTTATACGGAATACAGGTTTATTAAGATATTCCATTTTTTTATTTGCTATGGTTTTACGCTATGATGACTGTACTTAATAGTTTCAAAGATGCAGAGTTATTAGTAATTGCTATTTACCACCCTCTTTTTTGTAGAGTATAGCGATGTCTCTGCTTACTGACTATCTCTATCAGAGGATACAAAAGCTCTGAATCAGCTGGTATGCAGCTCTTGAGCTATTCTTGTTGTTTAATCTACAATTAATTTATAGTTAGACACCCATTTTATTTATATTTACTACATGATCATGTTCCAATTACTTACATTTTTTTGTTTCTTTTATTGTTGATTTATCATTACATCGGAGTAATTAATTCAAAAAATAATTACTACTATTATTATATATTATTTATATTATTATTATGATTAAAGAAGTAATTAGAAAAATTATTAACTATAATATACGAAAATTAATACTTAAATTAGTAGTGAAATTATTAGTATTACTATTAGTATTATTACTATTATATTTTGTTATTATAAAAAATATTAACATTATTAGTAATAGTAAAATTATTATTATTATTATTATTATTATTATTATTATTATTAACAATATTAACATATAATATATTAATATTATGATTATATAGGATTGTTGTTATTATTATATTTATTGATAATATTAGTAGCAGTAAAAATATTAGTATACTATTACTTATAATATCAATATATAATATATTAATCTTTTTATATATTATGAAAAGAAAACTAGAAAATTTATTATTACTAATAACATTAATATTAGTAGTTTTAATGATATTATTATTAATAAAATTACTATTATTATTATTTACGGTTTTTAGTACTATACTTATCATAAATAATATTAGTATTATTATTATTTCAATTTTTACATAAGATTATACTTTAATTACTTACAATTATATTAGTTAGATTGTAGTATTTAGATAAACATTTTATTTTTATATACTATGAGATTATATTTTATTTACTTACATTTTTATTTGCTTTGTTGTTGGTTAGTCTTTATATTTGAGTAATTAGTTGAATCAAAAAAAGTAATTACTAAATTAGTAAAATAATAAAACCAAAATGTAGTTTTCTAATTATAAATAATCATTTAAATTTAAAAAATAATAATTAGTATTAGTATTAATATTAATATAATAATAATAATTATTATTATTATTTGTATTTTTATTTTAAATAATATTAGTATTATTATTATCATATTAATATCAATCTTAGTGTTATTATTTGAATTATAGTATTTAGATACACATTTTACTTTTATCTATTACAGATTATATATTAATTACTTGCATTTTTATTTGTTTTATTGTTGATTTATCTTTACATCCGAGTAATTAGCTGAATTTTAAAAAAAAAAGTAGTTACTAGAATTAGTAAAATAGTAGAACTAAAGACTAATTTTTTTATTATCAATAATAATTTAAATTTAAAAAATAATAATTAAGAGAATATAATAAAATAGGAGACCATGTATCTCTATATATGTAGTTGTGTATTATTATTTTTATTTTTATTTGTATTAATACCGATAAGCTTGATAAATACTAAAAACTTGTTAACTTATTGACAAGTGTACCAATTCGTTTTCAAGTAGTAAAATGGTAGTCCAAGTGTCAATTTCCCAAGGGATTTGTGTTTGTTAATTTACTTGTGATTATTTATTGATTTTAGCAATTGTGAAAAACATTTTTAATTCAAAGTAAAATAAAGTATGCAAAATTGTAAAAATAAAGATGTGATTCGGTAAAATGCATCATTAGGATTGGATTTCATGAATCAACTTAATGTAACGCTACACAATATATAAATATCTACGTACTCACATTCATGTTAAAAGCATACTTACTCTAATCCCTTAGAAGCAAATTCTAAATCATATGTTAAAACTATAATTCCTTAGTCATTTTAGCATACAATTTGCATTAAGATCACATTTCTAGAATGACCAAGAGATAATGTCTATTCCTAGATCATAACTCTTGGGATGGTCTATCCATGTCTAGTTCCAAATTCATTTTCCAATGATTTAGTAACAACAAATAACATGATATTCCTATCATACACATTAATAATCAAGATAGAACAATTGAATACGAAGGAGATTATATTGCATAGGAAAAGTTACATAGTGTATGAATTCATTACATCCAATCCTAATGAAAATAGAGATTAGCTACTCCTAATCATCTAGAACATACGGATTTGATGAATTCACACGAGTAGATGGAAGAATTCGCTGTAATTTCATCCACAAGGTGCCCTTGACCGAAGCTTTCGAGTTTTTCTGCGTTTCCACAACAAAAGAACTAACTCATTTCCTTTGATTCTCGAAACTTAACCAACCAGAACTGTCTGCTCGTTGGGCGAGCCCTATCTCTTGCTGGGCGAGAGATCACTTAACTGCCACATTGTGTCTCGCTGGGCGAGACAGACTTCTCGCTGGGCAAGTGGGGGGCCTCTGGCTGGACGAGATGGTCCTGACAGACAGCTTTGTAGTCTTCCATTTTCCTATACAATTACCTATACAATGATCTAAGAAAAGAAAAATACTCCTAACTAAACAAAACACAAAATACTAATAAACTACCTAAGAAATAAACACAATACACATGAAATAAAGACAAATAAGAGAGGTTAATAAGCTTAAATACCAAGTATTTATCAAGCTTATCAAATACGGGATATTATTATTATTATTATAGTTAGACACCATTTTATTGATATTTACTACATGATCATGTTCCAATTACTTGCACTTTTTTATTCTTTTTGTTGTTGATTTATCATTACATTGGAGTAATTAATTCAAAAAAATGGTTACTACTATTATTATATTATTATTATTCTTATGAGTAAAGAAGCAATTAGAAAAATTATTAACTATAATATACGAAAATTAATACTTAAATAGGTAGTAAAATTATTAATATTACTATTAGTATTATTATTATGTTTTGTTATTGTGAAAATTATTAACATTATTAGTAATAGTAAAATTATTATTATTATATTATTATTGTTATTATTATTATTATTATTAACAATATTAATATATAATATATTATGATTATGATTATGTATGATTGTTGTTATTATTAAATTTGTTGATAATATTAGTAGTAGTAAAAATATTAGTATAGTATTACTTATAATATCAATATATAATATATTAATCTTTTTATATATTATGGAAAAAACTAGAAAATTTTATTATTATTAATATCATATTTAAATAATTAATTTATAACTATGACATAAAATCATGTTTAAAATATATAAATAGTAAAAAAATCGAATATGATAATAAAATGTGAAATATAAAAAGTTGCAAGTACTTTCTTATTTTAATAAACAAGATTAACTTACATATTTTATTTAAAATAAAAATAGAGTTACTTCATCTCAATTAAGTAGAATTTAATTAAACACTGCATCAACATGTTGACCAATTATTCATATCTACTTGTTCAACTGGAAATCTCAAAGTCCTTCGGACTTTTTACTTAATTCCAGCACTAACTAGGAATGTTATTTTCCTTCTTGCATCTTTTCTATTGAATTATGGTAAGTACGATTTTTTTTTCACAATATTTATTAAAAAATAATTTTTAAGTCTAATTTATTCTAACTCTACTTGTTTGTAGGGATGACAAATAAACTCGCTCTGTGGGTATTGTCAGAACCCATCATCGGTGTGAAGGAGAATCTCCACATTGACTGAATATAAAGATGAAGAATCTTCGACTTTTTTCAATTGGGGGACATGGGTATAGGTATGAGGATGTACATATCCGCTCCGTCCCCATCCCCATACCCGTCCCTACCGCATTCTCGTCCTCATTTAAATTATTAAAGTATTCATAGTCAATTAAGTAAATATCTATATTACTACACACTTTCTATTTTTTATTTCTTCTAATTGTTTAGTTTTTCATGAAATTTATTCGCATTTCTAATATATTTTACATCTTATCATAACATTCATGCAATTATATTCAATTGATGTATGTCAGTTAAATATTTTTCCTGTCTCACATTTGATGTATGTCAATCTAACATTTGAATATTTATTGTATAATTTTCTTTCACATTAGAATGTTGAACACTCTAAATTTAAGTGTTCAATAGCATAAACATTTTATTTATTAGGTAATATGCAAAATTTATCGTCTTTAGTTTATTATTATTAATTTTTATTTTATTTGAAAAACATTTTTGTTTCTCTAAAATAATTTTCTTTATTTTTCAACAAAGACTATGTTGATATTTGAAATTTTTTCTTAGATCTCTAAAGTATTATTTATCTTATCATATCCTTAATTATATTTTTATTTTTCTTTGTGTGATTTCATTTTATAGTTTCTCAAATTGTTTCTAAGACACACATTTGATAATATTTTAATATTTTTATTTATTGTTGATTTTTATCATGAAGAATACTATTTTGATACATTTTATATAATTTTTTTTTATATTTTAACTTATTATCATATTGTAATTTTGTCACTATAATTGTATAAATAAATTTTATTTAGTATAATATAAAAATGTAATGTAATTGCCATGAATTTCTTTTATCACCATCCAACATATATTGAATCTCAAAAGATACAAGATCTATGTTAAAATTTTATTATTATTAGTTTAATCTTTATTTTTGCGTGATTTTGATCAAGTGATCCATTATAACTTTTATTAGTGTATAAAAAATAGATTCATTAGAATTTAAAAAATTGGAGAAAACAAACATTTAAAATATATTTTGATTTGAATATTTGTTTTCCTTTTATTTATTTTTTAAAATATTCTTAAATTTTATGAACTATGTTTCATTAATGTTTGTAAATTTAATAAATATTTTGGTTTTTGTGAAATTTTATTTAGTATTCTAATTTGATACGTATACAATTATAATTTTTTTCTAAAAATTTTGTAGAAGAACAACCATTCTCTTACTATTGAATATTTGATAATATTTTGTTTCATTTACTGTATTTTTTATTATTTTATAAAAATTAATTAATTAATATTGAAACAGTAGACAAACATGTGAGAGTATGTGGATGAAACAAAAATTCGATATCCGTTAGTTTTTTATATGGGAATGATAATGAATTTTTCTATAAAAATGAATATGGAATAGCGAAGCTCGTCGTCGTCCCGTCCCTTGTCATCCATAGGTGTTTTCTTTAATGATCAATCATGTCTTAAATATTTTATTTATATCATCAATCTTATTTACACTTAATTTTGTAAACCCATTTGAAGATAATCAGGTGATTTTTAAGGAAAAAATCATCAAGGATGAATCACTCTTTACTTATAGATTCTTTCCAATAATTATATAATTATATTTAGACGACTTATTAAAGAGGTGGTCTCAGTTTGAAATAAAATGTTCGAAGAAGAAAATAATTATGAGCAAGACTTTTTAATAATGATTATATACTTTCGTATTATTCATACATGAATTTAATCTACAATTTAATTTATTTAACCAAAATATTATGCAGGAGTGTTGTGGAAAACTCGTTCTGAAAAATATTATACATGTTTCGAAAAGCTTTTTTTAGAAATATTATTTTGGAGAATCTTTTTAAAATGTATTTTATGTATTTTGAAAATCTAACTCCAAAAGTTCTATTTCGGAAATTTGATTCTGAAAATTTTGTTTCGAAAATTTCATTTTGAATATATTATTCTGAAAATTTCAAAAGGCCTCTTCCAAAATATATTTTATTAGTCACTTTCTCAAAAGGTAAAAAATGAAATTTTAAAGCTTTTGGGGGGTGTAAGAAGAAAGTGTAAAGATAGAGAAGTAAAATCCTGATATGTGTTAGCTCCCTTCTCTTTCCACCCACGGGTTGGCCTTGTGGACTGAACCCAACGAGTCAAGTAACTCAACAATGTAGTGGCACTGCGTCTCTCAAAGCGTGTATATGAAAAAGAGAGAAAAACAAAAAGTTACGAATTCCTGTGTGCAAATAAAAAGTGTTTTGATGGTGTGGAGTGGGAGAAAACAAATATATGAAGAGAAAAATATATTTTGTATTTTAGTTACTAAATCAGATATTTTGAAAATAAAATTTTTAGTTTTTAGATACTTATTTTATTATCGTGTGTTTACTTTTAAATGTGTGTATACGACAAAAGAAAGTACAAGATTTAAAAATATTATTAAATTAAATAAAAAATATTTCATTATATATATATATAGTAATTGATATTATAATAATTATTAATAATTATAATATGATAATAAAATACGAAAAAAGTTAATTTATATATGTAAATTTTTGTATTTGTGGGAGGATTCATTTTATAAATTCTTTTCTATAAATCTGTGTTAAATTATTTATTTTAATTTTTTCATAATAATATAAGATGATCAAAATGATAGATTAAAAGTGGATAAAAAATAAATTAAGATATTCTTGTCCGATAGAATTTTCATTCTTAGTGTTGTTGGAGAATGAGGTAATAATCAACACTGTATTGCATCGGTGTTTGAATTATCCAAAAAGAGTTAGATTAAGAAATGATAAGAAGCAAATGCATGCAGAATATAAGTCAGTGACCACTGACCCATCTGCTTCATGGCGCAGCTTTCAAACTGACGAGTGTGTGATTGGTGGGTCCTTCTTGTGCCCCCATTTGCTGACATGAAAATGATAAGTTAACTCTACATCCTGGTGACATCACTTGTGACTTATTTTAAATTTTCATTTTTTTTTTTATTTCCATATGCTGACAGAGAAAGAGGAAACAAAAGACAAAAGAAGCCGGAAAGTTTTCCTTTATTTAAATCTTTATTAAATAAATTTATTTTTCATAATAATAAATAAAGATAAACTTTAATAACACTACTCAAAAATAAATTAACCAACATTAATTTATTAATGATTTAAAATTGTATACATTCATTCCCACGTACATTAATGTAAATATATAAAAGAAATATGAAATATTGAAAATTCTTATTTTATATCAATGTAAATATAAAAAAAAAAAAACAATCAAAATTTTATAT
>Ga0209589_1008126_pt1 | contig 16513 bp, 7 predicted proteins | sample CowpeawhiteBW_FD_187525 | JGI IMG/M metagenome (GOLD analysis project Ga0209589, IMG submission 187525) | Root nodule microbial communities of legume samples collected from California USA - Cow pea white BW (SPAdes) (version 2) | ecosystem: Host-associated > Plants > Roots > Nodule | place: USA...
AATTGCATTTTTGAGAATCAAATATTTGAGATCAATTCCGTATTCGTTGTGAGACGACTCAAGGTTATCTTAACCCTAACTATTTTCTTCACTACAAACTGGCAATACTGAAGTTGCTAAAGTAGTGGTAATTTGATCGCCTAACGACAGCGATATCAGTTCTTCTACCATATTTAACTATTTTTCTATATAGTTTTTTCGAATGTTTTGCTCTCAGATTCATGAGCACCATGAAGAACACATAAAAGGTAACAACTTGTTTTCTTCTTTGCGATTTTTTGTTCTTCTACTATATTTAGCTATTTTTCTTTGTAGTTTTTAAACTTTCAATGAATGTTTGGCTCTCAGATTCATGAGCACTTGTGAAGAACACCAAAAAGGTAACAACTTTTTTTCTTCTCTGTGATTTTCTATTCTTCTACCATATTTAAGCATGTTTTTTCTAGTTTTCTCTGTTGGATGGATTTTTTGCTCTCAAATTCATGAGCACTATGAAGAATACAAAAAAGGTAATAACATTTTTCCTTCTCAGCGATTTTTTGTTCTTCTATTATATTTAACTATTTTTCTTTGTAGTTTTTCTCTATTGGATGAATGTTTTGCTCTCAGATTCATGAGCACCATGAAGAACACAAAAAATGTTACAATTTTTCGAATGTTTTGCTCTCAGATTCATGAGCATGTGAAGAATACAAAAAAAGTAATAACTTATTTTCCTTCTGTACGATTTTTTGTTCTTCTACCATATTTAACTATTTTTTCGTAGTTTTTATCTGTTGGATGGATGTTTTTCTCTCAAATTCATGAGTACCGTGAAGAACACAAAAAAGGTAACAACTTTTTTCGTCTCTACGATCTTTTGTTCTTCTACCATATTTAAATAAATTTTCTTTGTAGTTTTTCTTTGTTGGATGAATGTTTTCTTGTGAGATTCATGAACACTGTGTATAACACCAGATTCATGTTTTTTTTCTTAAACTTTGTTTTTGTTTAGATGAAATAAACGGTGGACAAATTCAAATATTTAAGAGCTCTTAAAGGCCACAAGCAAGTCCGTCAAGCACAAAACTTGCAACATGATTTCCACAATGGTATGTATTTTACCATTTTTTTTTTGTTTTCTTATCAAAGTTTCAATTTTTACCCAACTCTCGGTCGTTTTCTTCTTTCTGACCGAACAGATTCATGTCTCTCAAACACAAAACTTCTTTTTTTTTTTGTCCTATCAAAGTTTTTATTTTTACTCAATTCTCAATTCTTTTATTCTTTTTGACTGACCATTTTTTGTTCTCATTCTTCAATGGTCGTTCTTCTCTGTTTTGTGAAACAAAGCTCAATTTTTTTTTACATTATGTTTTTTTTTTGTACCAAGTTGCGTTTTGTAGACGTCTTCATCTTTATGAATATTGTTTGAATACACTTTTTTTTTCTCTATCAAAATACTTTAACCATTTTTATGTACATTTTTTGTCTCTCTTCACTACCATTTATGGTTTTTTTTTTTTGGTTTTGCGAATATTGTTTGAGTATAATTTTTCTTTTCTCTATCAAAACACTTTAACCATTGTTTTTATATTTTTTTGTCTTTCTTCACTACCATTTCTGGTCCCTTTTTTTTTTTCATTTTTTGATTGTTGTTATTATTTATTTCTTCTTCTTCTTTTTTGTTGTGTTCTTTTTTCTTTTTTAATGAATCTGACGTTTTTTCATACTCTTCATGTGAGTTGTTTTTGTCATTGAAGGTAATTAATTGTACCTTTTGTATATTTAATCATTAGGTTGAATTTCATTATTTCATTTTTCATTTCTTTAATAATATTGGATTTATTTTACATTTATAATTATATATTTGTTAGTGTGTCTTTTCCACCAAGTCTACTAGTTGCAAAGTCTAAAGACAGTTTCGTTACACTTCATTTAGAAGAAAAGGTACGTATTTGACTATAAGAATTTTCTTTTTGTCAAATAAGTACTTATGCATTACAAAGATACTTTAAAATTATAATTTAATTTTTAAACTCAAGTATAAAGTAATATTTTTATGACCTATTCGAGTCTATGAATGATTGTTGATTTTTTTTTGTCTTTGGTAACTTTTGTATCTTCCAAAACATAAGTGTGAACAGACAACTACAGATCTCATGGAGCACACCTTTTGGCTGCAACAATTAATTATTTCCAACATATTCAATGCTCTCTCGCAATCTTCTCACACTAACTTCTTATTATTTAGAATTTTATTATTTTATGAGTAATATTTTACTACTTTAATTTTAATATAAGACATATAATTATTAATATTTTGTAATCTATGTTTTTATTATTTTTTTACATTATATGATTATTTAATATTTGATATTTGTTATTTATTATTTAATAATATATTGCAAGATTCAGTTTAACTTAAGTTAATTCAATTATATGTAAATACTATTTTTTTATTGTAAAGTAATGATGTATGTAATAAAGGCATATATTAGAAAGTGTGTTAAGTCTTTTGGTAATATTGTAATAAATATAAGTATATAACATTTGAGATTATAAGTTATCACTTTTAGGAGCGTGACGTAAATATTTTGTTAACATCGAAAGGACACACTTATTTTTTTCAATACTATTTTTTCAGCTTTCAAGATACATGTTTTTCAATCTTCTTATAAACTCATTATTTTAATTAAATAATAATAATATTATTAACCATAATAATAATCATAATAATAGCCATAATAATAATAGTAACAAATATTTATAATGTTTACAAGTAAAACATATATTTATACTTATCTATGTTATTGGTGATTGAAGATTTACTTTTATTATATAATTGCTTAAACATAAATATTGAACTTCAAATTTCTTTAACTTATATATTAGGTTAAAATACATTTTTGGTCCCAATTTTCATCAAGTTTTTTCAAACAAGTCCTAATTTTGGTTTTGTGTTCAAATAGGTCCCAATTTTCGTCAATTTTGTTCAATTGAGTCCTTTTTTGCTAACACCGTTTAAATCATTAACGGCCATGAACAGTGACTGCCACGTGTCACTTCGTCGTTTTTTTGAATTTTTTTATTTTATTTTATTTTATTTTTATTTTTTTAAATTTTGTTAATTTTTTTTTAAATATACACGTGTCAACCTAAGAGTGTGCCATGTGTCACTTCGTGGTTTTTTTAAATTTTTTTTGAATTTTTTTATAAAAAATTTAAAATTAAATTTTTTTTTTAAATGTCCACATGTCAACCGAGTAGCGTGCCACGTATCAAAGTCAATGTTCTAAATTCAATTTGGTCCCTATATTTGTTATTTTTGTTCAATATAGAATATTGAATATTGAATATAGAATATTGACTTTGACACGTGACACACTATTAGATTGACACGTGAACATTTAAAAAATAATTCAAAATAATTCAAAAATAATTCAAAAAAATAAAATAAAAAATTCAAAAAAACCACAAAGTGACATGTGGCACACTCCTGGGTTGACACGTGTACATTTAAAAAAAATTTAAATTAAAAAAAATCAAAAAAATCAAAAAAAATTAAAAAAAATTAAAAAAAACCACGAAATGACACGTGGCAGTCACTGTTCATGGTCGTTAATAATTTAAACGGTGTCAACAAAAAAAGACCAAATTGAACATAATTGACGAAAATTGAGACCTATTTGAACACAAAACCAAAATTAGGACTTATTTGAAAAAACTTGACAAAAATTGGGACCAAAAAGGTATTTTAACCTATATATTAATATGCATTTTTGGTAAAGTGTAAAGCGATTAGGTCAAATTTAAATAAATAGAACACTTAAAAAATATAATTTATTTCGCAAAATAAAAAATACTTTTGACCTTCTTCATATATACTTATATATCTATCAACTTAAGAAAACTTTAAATGATTTTGGGAAATTCAAAATTCAGTTTTTGATAGTTTGAAAAACTAAAAAGTTTGTTTCTTTTTTTAATTTAAACTAAGCTTCTTAAAGAAGCTTTGTACAACTTCCAACACTGCTACGGTCTCCATCATTAATTATCAAAGCAAAGTGCATGTTCTTGAAATGATTATCAAGTTCCTATTTTTTGTCTCTAGGATTTGAAATGAGCATTTTGTATTATTTATTGACTCTAAAATTTTAATTTTTTATTTATTTTTATATTATTAAAATTATTAATTGAATTTGTATTTTAGTAATTCAAAAGTCCAACTTCAATTTTGTATTGGTAACTGAAAAGTGCAACCACATGTCAAACCCTCATATCTTGGTAATTGTAGTCCACATTTAATTGTTATGTTGACTCATTCCTTCTTTATGCTTTGGAGGAAGACATATATTTTTTAGATAATGATATTTTGACCCCCTTTTTTGGACTCCATTCTAACCCATCATTCCAATCACCCTTAGATCATCACATTACATAAAAAAAAAGATAAATAAAGGGTGATTAAAGTGGTGGGTTAAAAGTAGATCAAAATATCATTATCCATATCTTTTCCAGGTTGAGAGTCACAAAATTAACATCAATGTCAAAGTTTTTTACAATACATTATAATTGGAAAATATGATATTTTATTTTTTATTAGCTGAACGTCACACAACATACCAACCATTATGATTTTGTTGGACTCGATGAACATCGCGAAAAATCAATCAAATTTTTAACATTCCACTTACCTTATATAGATTAAGTAAATAAATAAAATTTTGGAAAACAAAATTGAAACATGTCTGGATGACATCTTCTTCCTCAGAAAAACTAAAACACCAAAGCCAATAAACTCTAGGAAAGAAACCATAAATTAAAACGTATAAATTTTAAAAAAATCAAACTAGATATTTTTATTCAATTTTTTAATATATAATGGTTATGCATGTAATCATAATACTAAGTGTAAAAGTTTAATTAAAAAACACCAAAGTATTATATAGTAAGAAAAAAAATTCTTAATACATATTTTTAATTTAAAAATCATAAAAATTAAATATATGTTATAATACATAATAATAAAAATAAGAATAATAATATTTAATAATAATATAATAACATATTAGCACTAATATAATAATAGTAATAATAATTAAAATATAGTGTAAAACAGTAAATTAATAACTGAATAATGACACGGTAAATAAATTAAATATTAAAAAAACATATCATTTACAATTTAATTTATGCAATTGTATTTTAGAACAAAATCAATTATTAAGTTAATTATACTATTTACAATTTCTTATTTTAAAGCAAAGTTTGTAAATAAAATTTGAAATATGAATTTGTGCTAAAACATAACAATTTTACCATATGAATTCACTAGATGAGTCCATTCTTCTATTTATATTTTTTTTCACCGTTTTTTATTTTCAAAAGAAATGATAATATTAGTATTAATATTGAATATTCATTAACTTTCTTTCCTAAATTTTAATAATAATATTAATATTACAAATTTATTATTATAAATTTATTTTTAAAATAAAAACATATAAATATTAAAAATTTTAAAATATTAATAATATATGGTTCAATGTTCACACTTGAAACAAGTTTTTGGACATACCAAGTAAAAGATATTATTATACGATATGTAGTTTTTGTAACACCCCATTTAATTTATAAGCGAAATTAAATGTAGCGTCGCATAAAATAACATACATGACACACCACGATGCCTAAAAGAAAACAGGACAAAGAGTTAACTAAAAGTATATAAATCTAAAACCATCTATTTTGTGGGTCGCAGCCCTAGATGAACTCATACGGAAAATATAAACTAGTCCACGTGGACTATGCAGCAGAATCTCCATTTCCTTGCTGACCTCGGGAACCTCGCCCATCTGCTCCTAGTTATACAGATTGGGCACCACCATGAACACCCACTAACAGGGGCCTTGGAATTACGTCCCGACCACTGAAGCGCGACCCTGAGAATCTCACCTAGAGATCCCAAGGACTTACGCACTGACACGGACCAAACTTTCTTAATTAATCAAACAGATTCGGCATGCATACACACAATATCTATATACTTATACATCTCATACAATTTCTCATTATTCACATCTTTCGTATTCTCAACCAAACCATGCCAACTCGTTATTCTCGAACCCAGAATATGGAGCTCTGTCTCATACCATTACCATGCCACATTGATACCAACCCTTTCATATCTTATGTTGAACTCATACCAAACTCATCATTTCAATTTCATGAATCATCTCATACAATCGTCATGCTCACATCATGTTAAAACCCACAAATCACAACTCATACACCACCTCATTCACAAAGGCCATCCAGTTCATAAACTTAAAAGAATACTCATACAAGCATGTTGTCCCCTTTTTAAAATCAAAGAAAACATCAATCCAACCACCTTCTCGCCCAACATCTTGCTCAGGCAGAAGGGTCTCGCCCAGGCGAGGAGGACCCTCGCTCAGGCGAGCTCCCTTCGCCTAGGCGAAAGCTCGACCTCCAGAATTAAAACCCTGCGCGCGTTCTCGCTTAGGCGAGACCCTCCTCGCCTAAGCGAGACCTTCGCTCGCCCCAAAAGTGCAATGGGTCGCCTAGGCGACCCTTCGTGGAGAAATACATAGGTGAGTCCCTGTTAATCTCGCCTAGGCGAGGCAGGCTTGGTTAGGCGAGTTTAACAGACTTCGCCACTGTTCCTCACTACCATCAACACAGTTCATGCCCAAACAACAATACAAATCATGTCATACACTCACAACCACATATAAGCACGAAAAAAACAGAACACCATCAAAACTACCATCATTGCACCAGAACATAGGGTTCTAGCTTCCCTTACCTGGAAATAAGCTAGCAAGACAGCCCTACACGCCCTCGACACAAAAGGTAAGAGCACTGCAGCTCAAGGAAGGAGAACAACGGCTGGAAGGAAAACGAGAAAATATAGCAGAAGGGGTTATCAAAAGAGTCCCACGGAAACGCCACAGAAGAGTTAGTAGAAACTACAACGAGCTCGGAAATAACTTACATGGAGTGGAGAAGTTGAAGTTCGCTCGGAGAGGGTGACGGCTAACCCTAGCAGAGCTCTGAAACAGAAGGGGCAGTGTTTAGGTACGAATTTGCAAAAGTGAGGCTGACAAGGGAACCTTAGCAGCTTTAGGGCTTTTGCACCCTATGGGCCAGCCCTTAGGCCCAAAAGATTAAGGCCAACCCTTACACATTAGGGCAGAAAAGAGAAACTGATTTTAATGGGCCTTACATTTTTAGATTTCAATCTAGGATGAAGTTTTCAGTTTCCTTTATGTTTTTTCTAGACTAGGCCTCAACATCAACATGTTAATGTTTGGTTAAAATTTTTAAAAAATTATACTTGGGTGATGTATTTTATAAATTACAAATTATATATTTTCACACTAAAGTAATATTTTCTTTAGTTTGTGGTTGTTTAAGGAGTTTATATAAATCTTGGAAAAATGTGAAGATCAACAATTTTTTATGTTACACTTAGATTTTAAACTAAAGGAAGAGGGTGCATTACATTCCAACAAAATTATTTGGTTCTTTTATTTTTTGATTATTTCTCTCTTAAATTTTTATAAATTTAGCCTTTTCAAAATAATAATCATTTTATTATTAAACATGATTGGAAATATTTTTTAATGATTAAAACAATTATTTACTTTGTTTTTAAAAAAATTGTATTATAACCAATTAATTCTATCAATTGTTTTGAATTTTCTAACTATGGATTGTTCTTTATTCCATTATTTTTTAAATCTTTAAATTTATACATTTTCAATTAATAAGTATATTATTAATTTTTAAATATTTTTTATAAATTAATTGACTTTATTATTATTTTAAATCTCTTTAATTATGAATGAATTTTTTGAGTTTATACATTTTAATTTTATTGTTCATACATGTATTCTTATATTTATTTTAATATTAATAAAAATATTATATTTATTTTAATAAATATGTATATATTGTATTCAAACCTTTTCTTTAATTATTAATAGGTAATACTATTATAATTATTATTTTTATTATTATTATTGTTATTATTGAGATATTTAATATATAAATATGGGACTTATATATCAAAATTTGTTATCTTATTAAAATTATTTTTTTTATAAAATTATATATAAAATCAAACATATGACAACAAATAAATAGTATATATGTATAGAAAAAAGATTTTCTATTTAAATTATAAATATATCAATTAACTTTCGTTTATTTTATAAATTGTTTTAAAATTATTATTGAATCATTTTCTTATAATTAAATAGAAAGGAAACAGATAAATTACATTTTTATAATAATTTTAAAAAATAAGTTATAATTTAAAATTTAAACTATACAAAAAGAGGTAATATTTTTTTAATTAACATTTATAAATTTAAAATTTAAAATAGAAAAAAACTAATAAAATATATTAACAAAATTTAAATTTAAAATTCAAAATAAAAAAATAGAAAAACGATTATAAAAAAGAGTCCACCTAATAAATTTTATTTTAATATAATATATAACTTAAAATTTTAATCGTAAATTTTAATTCCTATATTCCAAACATTTAATTTTATACAATTATTAGTATAATATGTTACTACTATTGCTGGTATTATGAAGATACACCTCATCAATAATTTCATATAGTCAATATTACAAAAATCACTATTTATTATTATCTTCATAATTATAACAATAATTATACATGATACATAGTCCCAATTAATCTTTTACATGACACATAATTCGAATTTTATTATACTACTTTTTATTATTTTTTATGATGGATCTAAACCATGTCATGAAGAGGTATAGGATGATATAATAATTTTTCAATATTTGAATTTCATTCTAGAGATCTAACTATTGCACATTCTGTTTTACTTGCAAGTGTGGCTAATTTGTTTATTGGAGTCATCAATAAGTAACACCCCATTTAATTTAATAAGCGAAATTAAAGGTAGCGTCACATAAAGATACATACTAGCGTAGTCCGGGAGTTTGAAACCCAACTCCTTACAACCCAAGGCACACCACGATGCCCAAAAGAAAACTGGATACAGAGTTTAACCAAAAGTATATAAATCTAAGGACGAACAAATACATGGGCCATAGCCCTAAAGAAACTCGTAAAGAAATTAGAAACCAGTCCACGCAGACTATGCAGCGGGATCACCACCTCCCTGTTGCCCACGAGTGTTCCTCGCATCTGCTCACACCAACAAGTTGATGATCATCGCAAAAGAGAGTACCACATAGCAGAACATACAACAATGAAAGTAGGGTAAGCTAGAGCACAAAAGATTTCATCCATACAATCCAAATATATTCACTATACCATATACATGTATCAACCAAGCATGTTATGACTTCTCAGACAATACACTAAGACACGACTCGACTCATCCGAATACATATAACCTGGTCGGATTCAACAGATGCTTGCACTTGTGGTGAATACCTCTGCTCACCCCCGAGCTATGTGTTACAAGTGTTACAATAAATCAATTTCCCTCACCACAAGGTTAGCCCTTAATGAATTTCAGGCCTCCTGCTACTCCCACCACAGGAGTCAGTCCGCTCTAGGTGAGACTAACTGACTTCTTAGAGTGTCAGGATGCAACCTTACCTTGAATCCTTACCTAGTTATACAGATGGGGCACCACCATGGACACCCACTAACAGGGGTCATGGGATTACGTCCCGACCACTGAAGCACGACCCTGAGAATCTCCCCTAGAGATTCCCAAGGAATTATGCACTGACACGGACCAAACATTCTTAATCAGTCAAACGGATTCAACATGCACAACCACAGATAGATACTTATACATCACATACAATTCCTCATAATTCACCTCTTTCGTATTCCCAGCCAAACCATACCAACTCATTATTCTCGAACCTTGGATATGGAACTCCAACTCATATTATTATCATGCGACATTGGTACCAACTCTTTCATATCTCATGTCGAACTCATACCAAACTCATCATTTCAATTCCATGATTCTTCTCATACAATTATCATACTCACATCATGTTACAACTCACAAATCATAACTCATACACCATCCCATTTAGTTCACATGCCAAGTTCCCACAATACCCATCATTCACCATTCATGAATCATATCATGCATACATAACAATCCACTATATATATTTCTCATCATAACAATCATACCCAAACAAATAGCAATCATCCAAGAGCAACAAAACAGCCAAACAACGCACTGTCTCGCCCAGCCCCTTGCTCAGGCTGAAGGGTCTCGCTCAAGTGAGAAGCTCTCGCTCAAGCGAGCTCCCTTCGCCTAGGCGAGGGCTCGAAAAGGGGAACAATAGCCTCACGCGGGATCTCACTTAGGTGAGACCCCTCTCGCTTGGGCGAGATGCTCGCTCACTCAGGAGCAACGTGAGTCGCCTGAGCGACCACTCGCGTGAAACATCTTGGGCAAGCCTTTGTTGATCTCGCCTAGGCGAGACAGGCTCGCTTGGGCGAGAAAACCAGAGCTCACCACTATTCTCTCATGCATTACCACTCAATAAATCACCAATGGCTCAAAATTATCATGCTCAAGTTCATATCAACATACTAAACATATTTAAACGGCAAAATAGAGACGAAAACAGTATCACTCAAAAGAAAGGGCAAACCCTAGCTTCCCGTACCTGGAAAACAAGCTAGCGGAACGCTCCGACACGCACACCGTGAGCACAACTGTCCCTAGGATGGTCAACAATCTGGGACGAACGATAAAACAGAGAAAAAAAGTGAGTCATCACCAAACCCTAACGATAACAAGGAACATAGACCATGAAAAGGGGGAACATGGGCTAAGGAGTGACTTACGTGGAGTAGGAGCTGGTGTGAGTTAGCTCGAAGAAGACCTAGAGCAAACCCTAGCAGAGCGTTCTGTGAGAAGGAAGTAAGGTGACGACTGATTTTTCTGAAAGAGTGAAAGTGGAAACGTTAGGACAGACTAGGGTTCAGCTTTATACTTTGGGCCAACTCTTAGGCCCATTAGATTTCGGGGCAGCCCTTCTTGTTAAAGGCATAAAAGAATAGGGCCTTACAAATAACGGTTTGATTCAAATTGTTGTTGATAGTTCTCTACTCTAATTAACATTAGGTGTATGTTTTACGCATAAAAAAGTATGTCTTAAAGTTAACATTTTTCTTTTCTTGGATGAAGGAGTCTGTACCAAAAAAATATGTATATAATGTAGGAGAAAGAAATGTTTTTCTCTTCTTTTCCAAGTATATATTATGTTAAGTTTAATGTTTATAAACAATATATTAAAATATATTTTAGATTAATATTAATTTTTAATATGGAGATAGAAATGTATATAGACATACAAATGTAGATAAGAAATGTATATAAGAAAACAGAGACAAAGAAATTTGAAAATAAAATAATAATTTGATTAAGAAAATAAAAAGTATAATAAAAATGTTAAAAAATATATAATAATGGTGGAATTTAATTTTAACATATTTGAAGTATAAAATTTTGTATTATTATTCAAGCATAAATTAATGAAGAAATGATTAACTTTTATAATATTTAGTTTTAAATTTTGTTATTTTAATTACTTAATTTTTGTGTTGATTAGATAATTAATTTTCTAAACACTTTGTGACAAATAAACTTCAAATAAGAAAAAAAAATATGAAAAATATGAAAATAATAAAGTTTCGAAATTAAATTTAACATTTAAAATATAAGATATATACAAAAAAAATTAAATTTTTTTTAATAAATATTTTTAATGTTTCTGATAAAAAATATGAAAATTCAAAACTTCAAAAGATTTATGATATAATAATTATTATAAAATATAACAATATTTAATAATAATGTAATCATTAAATAACATAATAAATTGTTCTATTTCTTTTTCAGAGTTGTTGGCAGACTTTTGGAATTTTAATTCATCAAAAATTAAAGATTTTTTCATGTTTTTGAACAATTGTCACATATTTTTCACCTTTCAGAAAAACTTAAACATTAATTTAAAAAATAATTTTGACAAAACATTGTTTACTGGAAAAAAAACATTGGTGACAAAATATTTATCTGAAGAATAGATTTAGTTACTTCTAATTCATGTTTGCTGTTTAAATTTCAAAGACAATTTTCAATATCACTATGCTTTGCATTGACATTCAACAAAAGTCAAGGTCAGTCTCTTTCTAGAGTTAGACTTTATCTTCCACGTACAATATTCGCACATGAACAACTATATGTTGTCATCTCTAGAGTAAAAACAAAGAAATCACTCAAAATACTTATTTTAGATGAAGATGGAAACGTGACCAACACAACTAAAAATGTTGTCTACAAAGAAAATTTTAAAAGTTTTTAACAAATACGAAACTATAGGTATGTCACTCCTTATTTATTAGTCTTTTTCAAACTTATTTCATTATTCAATGATATATTTATTATCTGAAATTAACTACAATGATCATAAATGCATATCTTACTAATGATATTGATTCTCTTATTCGAATTACACATTACGAATAATGAACTTCAATTTCATTACAAATGATGATATGCAAAGTTTATCATATATTTTGAAAGAGTTATTTCTTTTACAATATATTCTGAATTTATTACGTACAATACATATAGGGATGTCAACGGGGCGGGTAGGGTATGGGTAGTAGCTCTCCCGTACCCTACCCGCTGGATAAATATTCGTCCTGTACCCGTATCCATATCCGCCGGGTATCCGTTATGCGGGTACCCGTCAATTTTTTTCATATCCACGGGTATCCACGGGTACCCGCGGGTATTTACAAAATTATTTAAAAAATAAATATTTAATCATAAATTCAAATAAAATAAAATAAAATACATCATTGTCATAAATTTTAAATAAATTTCAAACAAACTCAAGTCCATACAAGTCCAAATAATTATAAAAATAAATATAATTATTGTTTTGATCAACAAGCTCACTTTCTCCGATTGATTCCTGAAAATAATCAAATAATAAACCCCAACTGCCACGTGCCAAATATTCTTATTTTGATTTCATCATTTAACAACAAACATACTATAAACGTCACTTTTTATCTAGAGTTTGATGCATATATCTAATTTCAAAGAAGGAAAAGAGAAGAATGTCAAGGGGTGTACTTGGAAGAAGACAACATACCAATAGTTGAAGCTAGAAGAATTAAGACCGAAGAAGATAAGATGTGCAACTTAGAAAATATTATATCAGAATGTTTTTTACTAATATATATATATATATATAAGGGTATTTTTGTCAATTAAAGTTTAACGGGTACGGGTATCCACAGGTACAGATACTATGATACCTGTACCCGTCCCATTAACATGCAGGTATCAAAAATACCCGTACCCACGGGTAGCGGGTATCTATTTTTAATATCTGTTTCCTATCAGTTGCGGGTTTTATCCGCGGATACCCGCGGGTACGGATATTTTTGACATCCCTAAATACATATAATTGTATAACAGTCATCAATAATTACTTTTATTATTTTTATTATTAGTTACTTTATTGTTTAATAATGTTTAAAACTTAGATTAATTTAAAACCAATGAAAATGTATTAAAATAAAATATGTGTGTTGCATGGGTAGAAAGACTAGTAATCATTACATATTACACTTATTTTCTTGAATCTAATCGGTTAATAATTTCTTATTTATAATAATAATAATAATAATAAAAATAAAGTAAAATAAAATTACTTACTTTAAATACATTTATTTACCAAATTAAAATTTAAGACTTATTTTTTATCTAGCTCACTGAAGAAGCTTTTTATACTTTTCAAAACCTACCTTTCATCTTCCAAAAATTAAAAGACGTCGAGAAGAATAAAAATAATTTTTTAGTATCTTCCAACATTACTTGGAAGGTAAACTTTTGTCTCTTTCAACACGTCTTCGTCATTAATTACCATTAATTATAAAGAAACAACCACTTTTTGTGTGTCTCAATGTAATGTTATACTTGAATTTATTATATTATATTTTTAAATGGAAAATGTTTTAAAAATTCTACCTACCTTTTTGAAAAATTTTCATACTGGTGTCAAAAATTTTGTCACCTTCCCATTTAGTAAAAGTCATTTTGAATTACCAAAATCTCTAATGGTATCTAATTTAATATCTAATATATAATACTATATACAATTGCAAAGCTAACAATATTGTTTTCAGTTCTAAGTTTAACCATTATTAAACATAAATATTACAAATAAATGAATAAATAGTGTATAGTAGACAACAATTAACTTATAACAAAGAACAAGGATAGAAAGAGAAAAAACAAACAAGAGATAAAAAAAAATATATATATATATATATATATATATATATATATATATTTATTATATATAATATATAATATATATATATATATATATATATATATATATATATATATATATATAAGGGTATTTTTGTTAATTAAAGTTTAACGGGTACGGGTATCCACGGGTACGGATGTGCAACCCGTACCCACCCCATTAACATGCGGGTATCAAAAATACTCGTACCCACGGATAGTGGGTATCCATTTTTAATATCCGTTTCCTACCCATTGCGGATTTTATCCGCGGATACCCGCGGGTACGGATATTTTTGACATCCCTAGACATGCCCTTCAAATATTATTAAATAACAGAAAATAATACATAAATGACCTGAAAATTTGATCTATTATGCAATACAGAGTAATTCAAATTAATTGTGTTTTCACCACATTAGATATTGTATTGACATCAGAAAAAATATTCATTTTGATTAAATAAACATTTCAATTTTGTATAGTCATTAAACGCATCAAGTTTAGTGTCAAATACAATGTCTTCGTATCTTCTCACTAGTTTAACATCCTTAAACCACAATACCACCATTATCCTATTCTTTATCAACACATAATCTTTATGTATGATGCCTATTAATAAATCTCAATAAATTTTATTGTGCCAAAAAACGCCAAAATTGATAAAATTAGTCGACATTTGATTTAATTTTAGAAAACTCTACTCATATGAATACATTCAAACAACAAACGATAGTTGTATTCATAAACTAAACATGTCAACTAAAAGCCACAACTTAAATAACAAGACTAATTAAGTGAAAATAAATTACAGATCACACTTAATATTAATTGGTTGAGTTAACTTTTATTTAAAATTAAAAAAAAAAATTTCTCAAGTCAGCTTTGCATAGGAATTTTACAATTCAGTTCCAATTCCGTTATTTCCACGGTTGATTATAGATATTTTGTCTCAACTGTATTTCCAACCATTTCACACACATCCTCTGTTTTCTTGCATTTTCTTGCAGGTTTTCCTTTCCGCCAAAAACACATCATGCTTCTCCTCCGTTCCGCCGGTAAGTGAGTCTCACTCATCTTCATTTTCCTCCTCAACGTTTCTTGATTTTCTTATTCATTATTGGCTTAAATACTTTTTGGTCCTCATTTTCATAGTGTTTGTTGTGGATGGTCCTCATTTTCGTAGTGTTTGTTGCGGATGATTCTTATTTTTATAGAATGTTTAAAATGGTCCTCATTTTTATCGAATGTTCAAAATGGTCCTCATTTTCGCAATTCGTGTTTTATATGGTCCTTTTCTGTAACGCCGTTTAAATAATTAACGGAGCATTGTACATGTGACACGATTTGTATTAGGGTGTTTTACGTGTACTGTACATATGGCTAATTAAGGTTAATTTTTCAATTTAGGGAAAATTTTTCAATTAGGGAAATTTCTTCATCTTTATCTGTCTTGAGCTCGAATTTGCAGAGGAAGCAGCTAAGACTTGCCATTTCATCATTGGACTGCAGTTGCGCTCTTCATGTCAATTTTCCAGTTAATCATCATCAACGAGGTAAGTGGGTTTAGGGTTTTTTGGGTTGTGTTTGCTCGTGGGTTAGGGTTTTCGTAATTCTATTTTGGGGTTTGTTTGTCTTTCGATTGTTGTGATGTTCTGCATGGTTTCTAAATTACTTCCATGATGTTCAATTTATTAAGTTTTGTTTAATGTTGTAAGTACTAATAATCTTATCATTGCACAGGATTAGTGTCTGCCATTCAGGACCTATTACCCACTGCTGAGCACAGGTTTTGCATGAGGCATCTATATGCAAACTTTAGAAAAAGATTCTCTGGCCAAATATTCATGTGGAAGGCTGTTAGGAGCACACATCCAGCAGTTTGGGAAAGAGTGATACCTCCAAGAGTAATAATTAAAGAGTTAAATATTGATACTTACAAATACCTTATTGTTATACCTCCAAGGTATATCTATTGTACAAATACACTAGTGCAGTAAGGGCTTTTTGCCCCTGTTGTTTTCCTCATTTTGCCTCGGGTCTGGAACCGAGGCATATTGGGACGAGGCCTAAAGACACCCCTTTTGGCCTCGGTCGTTACCCGAAGCCATAAAATTCCTTTTATGCCTCGGTTCTAAATGAACCGGAGCCATAGTGTTCTGTAACCTCGCCAGCGAAAA
>Ga0209589_1008128_pt1 | contig 16511 bp, 9 predicted proteins | sample CowpeawhiteBW_FD_187525 | JGI IMG/M metagenome (GOLD analysis project Ga0209589, IMG submission 187525) | Root nodule microbial communities of legume samples collected from California USA - Cow pea white BW (SPAdes) (version 2) | ecosystem: Host-associated > Plants > Roots > Nodule | place: USA...
TGACCAAAGCTCCCACTACTTCTCTAAACTGAGATCCCCAAGAAGAAAAAAATAGAAACCAAATCTTTTCTGATGTGGAAGATCAGACAATGCTGCAACCACAGAGCATACTAAGAAAAATGGCTCTTGATACCAATTGTTAGGAACAAGGCAATAAAGGAAAGAATAAAGGAGAGAAAAATAGACACAGAGAATTTAACGTGGTTCGGCTACAATGTGTATGCCTACGTCCACGACTACACTAGGAAGTATTTGTATTTTGGTGTATCTTAAAGCTTTACATAGAGTCTCTTATATAGTAAAATAGAGAACCACAACTCACTATTCTAAGCGATGTGGGACTAAATCAAGCACCATAATCCTAACATTACCATCATCATCCAACATAAAAATCAAAAGAAGTCGTCTAAGTGATATCTTACCATGTGAACATTCTTTTCGCTTCTTATACAAAGAAATTAAGAAGAATATCAAAAGAATTTGATTATCAAAATTATCAGCAAGAGGTTTTGCGTTCTTTTTCTTCTTCTTCATCGCCCTTCCTTTGCCTCCCATCTTTTGTCGTCCGACCACCACACTTTTTCCCTCCTCTCCTCTTCCTTCAAAGAATTAGGGTTATGATACAAATATAAAATATTTTTACCATTGTGTAAAATTATTTATAACTTACACATGATATACTATTTTTATAACAATATAAAATTAAAAGGAAATATTTTTATTTTCTAAGGAAATTGGAAGCCAAAACCATTATATTTTCCCTTTTCTTAAAAATAAGATGTTATTTTTTGTATACTTAAATTAAAAAAAATGAGAATCTCAAAATATTATTTGGTTTGCATGTTCATTTATCTAAGAATTGAAACCTTTGATTTTGTGTACCATAATCATTATATGATTAATTAATTCTCATATCTCATTACTCATGTCAATACCATTTTTGTCATTTTTTGGATATGATATTTCTTTGGTCAAATGCAAGAGTAATTATTAAAGAGTAAACATACATGGTTCCTATACTTATTATTTCTTTTAAAAGGGCTTGATCATTGCTCTCTTTACCAACACAATATGGGTAGATTGAGGTGAGTTTAGTCTACATTTTCATTTTGTTAGTAAATTATGTTATTTGTAACCTTTTCACTTGATAGAATTATTTTCATTGATAGAAAATTGCAAAAGACAGAAGGACAAAGAAGAAGTCCACGATTATCTACATTGGTAATCGAGGCTCATGACTGTTTAGATAATGAGCAAGGACCTGCATTTCGAACAAGGGGCAAGAAGAACACAAAATTGAGGCCACCCCGACAACTCAAACCATCCAAAAGCCAAGTATTATTTTTTGTTTATGTTACCTTTTTCACACCTTGTTTAATCCTTATATTGGTTCACATTCACGAGTCATTGTGCAGGATGTGAAACATTCTAGCCATAATGATATTCAAAAGAAAAGTTGTAATGGTGAGTAAAATTGATTTTTGTTGTTATGACTGCTCATAATGCATTCAATTTACTAAATGATTGATAATGAATCAGATAAGTCATCAAACTTGTCATCTTCAAGCCTTTTGCCAGAGAAACGAATACTTCAACTTGTACTTGACACTTTACAAAGGTGTAGAATATTTTTATCATTGTTGTGTATCATTTTTAAACTATGATTACCTTTTGTGGTTTAAATAAAATGTGTTATACCATACAGGAAAGACACCTATGAAATATTTGTTGAACCAGTTGATCCAAATGAGGTGTGCGAAATTAGTTGCAATATTTTATGGATATTATTATATGGCTTTCCCTTTTAATTCACTCTTCTATGAAACTAGGTTGAAGACTATTATGCAATCATTGAAGAACCTATGGATTTTGGCACTATTAGGGCTAAACTACATGAGAAGATGTATAAAACTTTAGGAGAATTTGAGGTTAACAACCTTTTATTATGTATATGCTCCTATGTCTTCCCATATTTGTATATATAAATTATTATTATCATTATTATTATTATATTGTATATATAAATTATTATACTACCTTGATTCGTCATTTAATACATGATATTTGACTTGTTATGCAGCATGATGTTTTTCTAATATTTGACAATGCAATGCGTTTTAATTCTCTTGGTACCATATATTTTAGGCAGGTATGGAATATAAAGTTATTTAACATTTTGTTCCAATTTGTTGTAAAAATCTAACTTACCTTAATGAAATAATTTATTAACCTTTCATTTTGCAGGCTCGTCTTATAAATGAGCTAGCTAAGAAAGTTTTTGATGTATTAAAGAAGAGTCCTGAGAAGTTTGAAATGGAATATTCTGAAACAAGGCAAAAAATAAGACGAACTAATCAAGAAGATTCTAGGAATTCAAGAGACTTGAAACCCAATGAAATAACCTCAAAAACTACGCCGTGTTCATCTCGTACATTAAATAAAAGAAGTTTTAAGACAACTTATCTTGATGCTAAAGATGTTGAGATTTCTATAGGTAAGAAGTTTGGAAATCAAATTTTCTTAAGTTTTATTTTATGTTGAGACCTGAAACTTAATTTTCTTGAACTAAATTTTATCTATTAGGTACTAAAAAGAGTAACAAAAGCAAGTCTTTTGAGATTGATAAACGTGACATGTATGAACCCTTGTACTTTGTTAAGGATAAGTCTCTACTTCCAACGATAAATGGTGAACTAAAACTTCTTTGACATGTGAGTATTATTTTTCTTCTTGCCTAATATATAACTATATTTTGACAAAATGCATTATTAAACATTCTATTTTTCTCATGGTTTAAATAGGTTGGTCAACAAGGTATTGGCTATAAAGATAGCTTGATGTTGTTTGCTAAAGATTTAGGACCCGTTGCCCAAAATATAACCAAAAGGAAATTTCTTGGATGTGAAATTTTCACAACATCTACTTCTGCTCCATGCAAAATAGAAAGGCATACTTTCAACACAGTCACTAATCATTTGGATAATGTTCCTTGTTATCCTAACACAATAAGTCCCAAAGATAATGTTGAAAAAGAGAAAGGTTGCAATCCTTCAAATGGCAACACTTGGGGATGTTACAAGTGGCCTATAGGGTGTGATAAAGAGTTCTTAAGCAAGAGATTTTGTTTTAAGCCATGTTATTCATGAGCTTGCTTGCACTAAAAGAAATTGAGAGGCTGTTATTGGACATATCAAAATGAGCTAATCAAGAAAACCTATTAGAATCATCAATCTAGTAATGTGCTAGAATCAAGGTTGGAAAAAAAATTGAGTTTCAAACACAACCTTGCACCATACAATGTAATAACACTATTTTTCTTGTTTAGGATGAAAGCTAGATGCAAAATATTTTCATTGTTTCACTCAAAATGTTGATTTGAAGCAATGTGTCCAATAAAAGGATCATTTCTCAAAATTTTAAAATTAGACCCAATTGTATTGATTGTTTCCAGTTTTATTTTCAATCTTCTATATTTAATGATACGATCAAATCTCTCATACTAACACATGTTTTTACAACAAGACTTTAGTCAAAAGATGTAGCATTTTTTTTACTCAAGTGAGTTATAAAAGAGTTTTGGTATACAATTTTCAATTATGTAAGATGTTGCCCATAACCATATATATAGGACTTTTGTGGCCTTAGACAAGGTTTTCAAATTGGCTCAATATATATAGTAAAAGTTGAGGTTGAAAATGAGACATAATATTCTCTTTTAGTCAATAGTATTTATTTTTAATATATATATATATATATATATATATATATAAAAGAATTAAAAAAATCAAAGTCTGATAATTGTTTTAGTTATCTAACTTTTTACACAACTCTTGTGTTGCCTCCATAATAAAATAAAATGTACAACAATGTTAAGTTAGAATGAAATGATTGTTATGAATATAATAAAATAAAATGTACAATAATGTTAAGTTGGAATCAAATGGTTGATTACTCTATATTGTACTCACACTTATATATTTATTGTATTTTCTAGATGTTATTATCTTTATTATTCTTGATTTTTAGTATTGTATTTTTCATAGAGTATGGGTCTTGTACTTAATACTTATCAATACAACCATAAGCAACCTAATAAATATGGTGTGTAAAAAGAAGTAAACTTTACATAAAGTTTGTCACAATAACCAAATAGATTTAAGATCTAATACTATAATCGGTAAACATTCGCTCCCCAAGGTACACATAAGTCGGAGAATAGGACCCCAACTCTCAAAATACATGAAGTATAATAGCATGTGTACCATGTGAAGAGAACATAACCTAAGCTACCCAAACTCACACTTGCAAACACAAGGACGAGAGAACGAACCTCTCGTGAGAAATACAATGCACCCACATTCGCGTCATAGTGGCAAGGAAAGGGAAGAGAACACGAAGGAAGAGAATGGAGCGGTGTTCGCGTTCGTAGTGGCAATGGAGAAAGGGATAGGAACGGTAGTGACATTCACGTTTCCCAGTTGTGGAGGAAAAAAAGGAGTTCACAACAACATAATGAAACAAATGCCTTTAAAGGGGATGTAAAATATCGAAAAAATTAACCCTAACAAATGAATAGGCTTCGATTCTAAAATAAACAAAGTAATATGACTTCTAATATTTTAAAATTGAAGCCTAAAGTCATCCTAACATTTAAAAAATGCGTTTGCATCATTAAATACTTCGTTTTTCTTAAAAGCGAAGCATATACAACAATTTTGAAAACAATTTCTAGAGTTGTGTTACTCACACTTTAATTTATAAATTGTTAATTTTATTATGAAATAATTTAAAGATTAAGTTTGAAATTGAGCATTTCAAATTGTGTGTTCAAATTTCTTAACATAAAATGAATAAAGGATTATCGATATTTGTGGTAGCAAAGAGATTATGACATTCATAATACACATTCATTTTCATTTGGTTGAGATGGTCCTACTAAGATTGAATAAGGACCAATGCACTTATTTTATTGATTATCATCTAAAAAAATGAAAAGTTAAATTTTTTTCATCTTTTATTTTATTTACTCAAATTTAAAATCTTCTCTATTATAATAAAAAGGAAAAGGTTAAAATAAAAAAGATAATAAAAAAGAAACAAACAATTCCCTCACATGGGTTGGATCCATGAGCATCACACACATGAAATAATATACTTTACATTTCTTTTTTTTCTTTGTTTTTATAAACTCCATCCTATTTTTGGAACTATTATATGAATAAAAATTAATAAAAATTAATGTACATTTATTAATCGCTAAATTGGTGACTATTTATGACTATTATGATTCTATGACTAATTCAATTATAACTTGCGACTAAATTATTTTGGTAGCTAATATGAGTGGCTAAATAATATTTTTCTACTAGAGGATGTGCATGACTTCTTTTAGAAATTGATTATATTAAGTTTTCAAAATTATTTTTGTGAAAATAAACATTCTTCTATATCTTTTTAAAAGTTGTAACCTGTGAAAACTTTAATAACTATAATTGTACACCCCTTATAAATAAACACATAAATTTTGAATCTTTGTACATTGAAAACGATTAAGGGAAGTATTTGCTTATATTATCTTTGCAATGATATATTATTAATTAATTATGGTGGTGAATATATCATAGATGTATGATGAATGATGAATAGAAGGCGAGTGGAATGTGAGAGAGAAAACAGTTAAGGGTGGACGTGAATTGCTCCGAATCCTACGTTTAAGGTGGCGGAGAGGAAACAGACACTTGTGTGTTTAAGGATGGTGAGATTTAAAGTGGGAAAGGAATGGTATTACGAGTTGAAAGGTGGGAGAGAAAGTGTTGGCTGTGTTTGTGATTGTGATTGTGACTGTGATCGTGATCGTGTGATCATCGTGGTGTTGCGGCAGTGCTGGCTGTGGTGGCGCGCGGCGGCGGCAAGGCAAGGCAAGGCAATGGCGTACAGAAGAAGACACGGAATATCCAGAGCTTCCACCTTCAAAGAAGAGATTCGACATCATGCAGATGATGAAATGGGTTCACCCACATCTTCCTCACCCTCCCTCGCTGCTCAGGCCATCAAAGCCTCTGCTGCTCGTCGTGATCCCTCTCTTCACCTCGCTTTCCCCAAATCTGAACTTGACCATCACAGATCCAAGGTTAATTAACTCTCACCACGAAAACGCCATTTCCATGAATCATATTTTCACCATGAACTTCATAATAATCAAATACTTTCGCTTCCATGCATGCACATGCAGAGCTGTGATAACAATTACGTGGTGGCGGATGTTTCGAAATCCGGCGTGTGGGGTGTCCTCGCTCAGAAAGCAAAGGAAATTCTGGAGGAGGATAAGCCATCCCCAAACCCACACCACAACGCCACCGCCTCCGAAAAACTCAAAACACACTCTTTCAATACACTTTCTTCTCCTCTCGTACGTAATCTACTTCATTGATTCTTGTTAATTAAATGATCACACTTACTTTTCAAATCTCTTTCTCATTGTTACGATGCTTCATCTCAGGAGGGTGTGGAGAGCAAAGCATCATCAGGTCGAGGATCTCCAACGAAGCCAAAGGGACTTTCTCCGTCCAACTCAAAGTCACAACTAGCTCCTCCGATGTGGAATCCATGGCAGCAAAATCCTCAGACAGGAGACCCTCAAGCCATCCACGCAACACAACTCAAGGCATCTCGCGACGTAAGGTGGCACTAGCAACTATGTAGTTAATTGTCTGTCATACTGCTTCGTGCAGTCAAACATGAATGTTATTTTTTATTTTATTTTTGGGTTGGATATACTTCATGTTCGATGGCTTTTGTTTCTTTAATGACATGAGACGCAAGATTTGGTCTTTGCTTTTTGATGGGTCGCAGGTTGCAATGGCAACAGCTGCAAAAGCAAAACTGCTTCTGCGGGAGCTAAAGACAGTGAAAGCAGATTTGGCTTTTTCTAAAGCACGCTGTGCTCAACTGGAAGAAGAAAACAAAATACTCCGCGACCGCGAGGGTAGCGAGAAGGGACAAACCGTTACCCGTGCAGACGATGATTTGGTGAGTCAGTACATTCAAAGTTGATCACAAGTTTTTGCCGAAGTTTTGTATAGTACTATGTATTAATTTAAGAATGTTGTGACGGAGAAGATCCGGCTTCAACTAGAGACACTTCTTGCGGAGAAGGGTCGATTAGCGAGTGAGAATGAGGTGTATGCTCGGGAGAATCGTTTTCTACGGGAGATTGTGGAGTACCATCAGTTGAGTATGCAGGACGTGGTGTATTTTGATGAAGGCATGGAAGAAGTTGCAGAACTTTATCCCATAGACACCACTTGCTTTTCTGCACCTCCCAGGGTAGAGTTGCTCAAGTCACCGCGCTCACCCTTAAATCCAGGTCCCCAGACAAAATCAATATTTTCTGTCTCACCACAACAGCAGCGTCAACGACAAGAAGAAGAAGATAAGAACATTAATACATCAGAACTAGATGAGCATGCAATTGCAAACTGATTCATCATCCTTATATATACTTTTTACATGTAGTTTGGTTTAGCCTTAGATGGGTTCCTTACTTGTGGAAAACACATAATTGTTCACTTGTTACAATCTTGGGAAGATTAAACTAGCTAGGAATGGCGGGGTTTAGTGTTGTGTTCCCCCTAACCAAAAACACTTTCTGTTAATTCATTATGTATCTATCAATCTCTCTCTCTCTCTATATATATACACATCGTTTGGCAATTTCTTAGAAGAAATTTCATTACTACTAGGGAGTACAAGACACAGAAAGTATTGTTAATCTACTGTTTTTCTATTAGAACCAATAATTAATGGATTCAGACGATTGCTTGTATGAGAAGTCTTCATAGTTTGATATATATGTGTATGAAACTTCTATCAATTCTGCAGTAAAAAAACTTTGTTTGTTTGTTTGTTTGTTGTCTTGTTGAAGCTAAACAAATTGAAGGAATAAGAAAGAAGTTTAATGCAGGAGCATGTGAATGTGGCTATGACGTCACTGATCATGAAAAGGAGTTTCTACTTGAATTTGTGCTTACTCTCTTGGATTATGCAATCATACAACTAAAAAAATCCCAAATTATTTTACTTTCTTGCCAGTGATTTAAATTGGTTAACTAAATAATTGTGAGGAGCGGACATGTATCAGAATATTAAATTACTTGAAAACAATATAAATTATTAAGTGACATGCACTTTTTTTTTCTATCTTTAATTTATGCAATTTGGTTTGAAAAGCATGAAAGACGAGACAACATATATATAACTTTGTTATTATCCAACTACTAGTTAACTGCTTTATTCAAATCCTTGGTTCACCATCAAAAACTTTGAGTTGCCGACGAAAAAAATAATGACTTGTCACAGATTCTTTCTCTCTATTATTCAGTTTCACACCAATTACCAGCAAGTGTCAATTCACGCTTTCACATTTTTCATTAGAAAGCGCCATCGCTGCTAAATGTTACTCAGGTCAGGTGAAAACGCTATCTTTGTCCACACTTCAATCAACATATATATACCACTTAATCTTCGTACAATTATATTACTCTCGTGAAACAATTTACAGTACAATAAATTTCTTTTCTTTTTCTCGTAATCCATGCACATATTTTTTTATACTTATAATTTTTTATTTTATAAATTGATATCTAAATAAATACTAACATTTTTTTATCACTAATTATTCAAGTGTTGTTAAAATTCTTCTAAAACTAATTATTCTGTTAGAAATCAATTATCATAAATAATGTTATTTCTTTTTTATTTATATACGTATCGGAGCATGAGTAATGTAAAAGTAACCCAACATATAAAGTGTAGGGGCCATTTAATGAGAGGGATGTTGGTTGGATGGTTGAGTTTTGAGAAAGAGATGTAAAGAGAAAAAGACAGAACCAAAAAATGAATTTGGTTTGACATATATAGTTTATCACTTACATATACATCGGTGTGTATAAAGAACATGTATTCTTAAAAATAGAAGTTGTTTTTGGTCCGAAGACAATAGAAGAGAGGGTGAGGGCATGTGCAGTTTGGCACATACATACATATCATAATATGATAGTTTGTCATATGCTTTGATGCCAATGTGGACCAAACTTCCTTTGCCATCGTATTTCCTTTAACAATTATAACACTTGCCACCACCTCCTTTACTTTATCTTTATCGTAATATGTTATTAATAAAATTATTTTAAAAAGTGAATTTAAGTTTGACTTAACTTTATAACATCAATTTAAATAAAGTTTGTATTTATTTATAAATTCGTTTTAATTTAGTTAATATGAGATTCCAACATAATCTTTCGTACTTAGACATATACATTTCAAACGTGAAATTAAACATTTCAAAAATTGATATCCATTTTAGATTATTTATTAAATTGAAATAAATTCATGCATTGATTTATGTGATCTATATGGGTTGTTAAATGCCTACTATTTTTGAAAAAAACAATCTTTTATTACACGAAAGGATATATTTTTATAACAATTTATGAACATCTCATTTCATGCGGTTTTTCTTAATGTATGGATATTATAACCGGGAAAATATTTCGTAATATCGGAAATACTATGTAGGAAAATCCCAATTGACGGGAAATGTTTTTTGTGTTTTGGTAAGAAAACTAAAACATAATTCTGTAATCATATTTGAGATAACAATTAATTAAATATTAATGACGAAGTGAGTTCATCCTCGTATAATTGTAAAAATGCATTAAAATATACTACTATAAATGAGTGGCAATATAAATATTAAGTGTGAGAATGTGTTCCTAACAAGTTCAAACAACCAGAAGTAAACTACTATTCAACTGTAAAAATTGTTTTGATCTTTATAGAAAAGACATTTTGGAAGGCTTGGAGTGTGTTTTGATAACATCATTAAACTAACTATTACGCTAGTTTGAATAAGGTAGGTATTTTAAAATAACATATTTTAAACAAATTTAAGTTATAAATTACTTAGATAGTTTGGAGCTTATTTCTTGCAATGTTAGCTCTTATATGTTAATACAATTTCTTATTAACCTCAATTTATTTTTACGTATCATTATTTATTTCAATTTTAGAGTGACAATAAATCATCACACCACTTTTAATATTTGTGGAGTTAATTTTTAATATTTTTGTGTATTTAAATTGAAGTAAATTGATGTTTCATTACATAATCTTATATGAAAATTACATTGTAAAATATAAGTAAATTAATTCAAGAGAAAAAATTATTAATTATCAGCTCATTCATCAACCAATTTTGCGAAAACAAGTCCATCATATTCGGTCCCCTACTTTGGTAGAAAGTGCTTTTCTTTTTTCCGTGAAAGTCGAAACCCAAAACTTGCTTATCCTAAACCAAACCCACACGGTTTAAAAAATGAAGCAGCCGAAATTTATTGAGTTTATTTTTAAGTCAAACTCACATGCAACTTTTCCTAAAGCCAGTTTAAATTAACTAATAATACTTTGTAAAGTATGTTTGTAAAATTGATTTATGGTTTTGAAGGAAGTAATACATAAGTTTCGTTCCATTATGGTGAAAAAGATTATGTTGCATGAAATTTTTTTATGAAAGATGATGATGTAGTTGGTTGTATTTATAGTGATGATGTATGCATATTTTTCATTTGACATTGAATTGATTCACAAGTATTTTTGCGCTGCACTCCAACCAACGAAGCCTCTATCCTTCAGCACCTACCATCACACACTTGCTTTGGAACAGGACATTTTCGTATCAAAAATATTATATGAATTGTAAATTTTGACGATTTTTTTTTATAATTTTAATTGATATTTTTTAAGTGATTTTTTATTTTTTAATTTTTAATATTTTAAAATCAAGATGATATTTTATATTGTAAAATAAAATTATTAAAATTTAATAGTTGAAATATCATTATTTTTTTTCGTATATACAAAAATATTTCGTATACATGCAAAACAAGCAGGGCCATCACTGTAAAAACACCACACTCCCTCATGGCTGCACCTTTATCTGTTTATATTCTTTTGCTGATGACTCGTGTGTGCTTTAACTAGTTTTTTCCTTCTTTACTTGTATTTGAATTTGCTTAAATTAATTAATATATTATTTCACACAAAAAAAACCATTTGTTTTTCAAAATATCTAGCAAACTGGAACACAAGGGCATTAAATTTGAGAGTAGACCTTTTCAAGGCTTTTATTTATTTGAGATTATGTCAAAGGCAAATTGAAACATAACTTTGAGTTTTCCTTTTACCAAAATAAAAAAAAAAATGGACTTTTTAAAAAATTATTTTTCCATGAACAGAACTCAACGGAGCTAACTTATGATTCTGTCATCTCTACGTAAGCTTAACCAATAATGGAACCCCTCAGTCGAGTTTACATGATAAGACAAAGACTTTATATAAAGAAATAATTTATTCACAGTTAATGTATATTAAAAAACAAGAGTAATGTACATTAAATTAGAAATTTAAATTTGTATTACAGGCAGTAGTTTTTTCAGCATTGAGAATAAGATCATGTCATGTTTTTATTTTTGGTAAAATTGTGAATTTTAAGGAAAAGGTGAATTAGTATTAAATTGTATAATTTAATGTTTAGGGGAAATTGAGGATGTTAAAAGGTTTAAGAGAGAGAGAGGGAGTGAATAATTTGTGACATGGAAGGGGTTGCATTGGAATACAGTGTTTGATGATGTTGATGTTGTTGGTGTAGGTGTTGGTGTTTTTGTTTTTGGAAGGGCCACAAAAACAAACACAGACTCGCAGTCACGCTGCTTTCTGCTTTTGTTCTGGTGCCCAGTAGTCTCTCCTCTGCACCTCAACCACTCTCTCTGCAACGCAACGCACACTGCTTATCTCTTTCTCTCTTCTCTTTTTGCAGCAGAGTGTGATCTCAACCCAAATGCTGTAATGGGGGATTCTCATCAACATTGTTCTTTGCCATGGATTCTGGATTCCATGAACAACTCTTTTAGGGCTTTCTTTCTATCCTATTCTGTTCCGTTCACTTCTGTTCCTCTTTAATTTCGTTTTCGTTTTCTTGAATTCCTTCTTCTTGTCCCCTTTTTCGAACTCAACTGATGTTTGAGGAATGGATGAAATGCAAAAGCCCAGAAGCAGATTCCCCGCACCTCTCTTTGCCTTTTTCCCGATAACGGTTCAATTCAACCGAACAAAGACCAAACCTTCAAAGTCGCTTTAGAATATTGTTCTTTATATTATTATACCGTTGTTTTTGTTCCTTCTCAATAAAACTCCCGACAGTTCAAAACTTTATCTTTTATTATTATTTTTGTTGCTGTTGATGTTGTTGTTTTCCATGAGGCTTCATCTTCATCATCTGCTGCTGCTTCTGCCTCTTCTGCTATGCTCTCGTGTCGGGGCTCAGTCTGGCGAAGCAAGGTCCCTTGATGCGATTCTGCAAGAATATGCCTACAGGGCTTTGGTCAGACCCAAAACGGGTACAATTTACAATGCAACATCTCTGCTTCCTTCGAATTTGACCGGGGTTAAGGTTGCCGCATTGAGATTAAGGAGTGGGAGTTTGAGGAGAAGAGGGGTTGTTCCCAGCTACAACGAGTTTGAGATTCCCATAGGGATCATTGAGAAGCCTTATGTGAAGAGGCTGGTTTTGGTGTACCAAAATTTGGGGAATTGGTCCAAAAGGTACTACCCTTTGCCCAATTACACTTACCTGGCTCCTGTTCTCGGACTCTTGGCTTACAATGGCTCCAATTTGTCAGCCACAAATTTACCAACCCTCAACGTTAGCGCCTCTGCTCACCCTATCAGGGTCAGGTTCGTGGATGTCAGAGATCCTCCTCTGGGTGCTGTGGCAAGATGTGTTTGGTTTGATTTGCAGGGTTCATCCAATTTCAGCAATGTAACAGGAGGCAACACTTGCTCTACCTCCACACAAGGCCATTTATCTATAGTCGCCGAGACTTCTGTTCTTCCACCCCCGCCACCATCATTGCCACCACCAGTGTCTCCTCCTCCTTCTCCACCACCACCACCACCACCACCGCCGCCAGTTGCGGAGAGCAATAGTAGCAACAAGGTTGGGGTTGTTGTGGGGTCTGTGTTGGGTGGAGTTGTGTTTTTGGTGCTGCTGTGTTTACTGGTTTTGTGGGTGCTAAAGTACAAACGAAACAAGAGAATACAGCAGATGGAAAGGGCTGCAGATGCAGGAGAAGCCCTTCATATGGCCAATGTTGGGGACACAAAAGCTCCTGCTGCAACTGTTACTCGAACGCAGCCTGCACTTGAGCATGAATATGCACCCTGACACATTGTTTTTTGCACGATCTTCACTTGCTGTTGTTCCACTCATATGTGCAAGTTCCGTTGCTGTATTCAGAAATTCTTACAAACACCTCTTTTTGGTGGTTGTTTGCATAGGCTCTCCTCTCTTCCCCTTGGCTAGTTTATACGGGTGGTAAACGGTAATATAGAATTTTTGTGTAAAGTAAATCTGTTTATCCTTTTTGTGATTCATTGTGGTGTGAATGTGTATGTAGCTGCTCAAAGTGATTCTATTATATGTGAAGAATTCAGTTGTTCCATCGACAAGGAATAAAAATGTAGCTCCTACTTTTGGGATAATTTTTTACTAATCCTCTTTTCGCCTGTTTGAAACTCTAGATTGGAATCAATTGTTGTCACACAAATGCCTATTATTGTTCCTGCACCGAACATTCTTGGAAAGAGCTTCTGTTTTCGTTGGCTTTGCATTGCTGACAGAACTTAGGTAGTGTGCAGAAAAGGGAATTGAAGCTTAGTACTTGAGTCACTAGTTCATGAAGAAAGTAAATTGCTTAGGATTAGCTTAGATTAGCTACATCATTGGATGCAAGTAGCTTTTGTTATCTTGCATATTTGACACGAATTTGTGGTCAAACGTAGGTAGTGAAAGTTGAAACAGACACATTAGTTAGAGGCACATGAGAGTAGTAACACCTGCTGTATTAATTCATTCCTGACATGTTTTTCTGTAATTCATCATTGATATATACTATGAATGAATGATGATGATGATGACAGTGAAACATCGAGCACATAACTGATGCAGAAGAGTGATTTGCAATAGTTTGGTTGATGATATGTGAAATGTACATGGTACTATAGTGATGAAACTTAATGTCCAAAACTGAAACCAGACCAAAGCAAAGGAAGTTGTCAGGATGTCACTTGATTTTGTGTTTGACGTTGTATTGTCGTAAAATTCGGGACAACGCATGGCCAACGAATCCAATTAATTTTTGCCTTCACTTCAAGCTTGGAACAACGCATGTCCAGACACTACCCTCCTTTCTTTAAGTTTTGAAAAGGAATTTCATATTTTGAAAAAGTCACTGCTTTTCTTTTTCTAAAAAAAGTCGCAAGTCATTTTTTTAATAATTATAATTATAATAGCAATAGTTATCATAATAATTATTATTATTGCTATTTTGATCAAAGCAACGAAAGACATGTATGGGATGAGATAAGATTAAGATGAGTGAAGAAGGAATGAAGTCCACAGCTCAACACCACCGACGCCAAAATATCAATTTTAAATTCAATTATTAATTTCTGTCTTCTTCCAAACCTAACCAATGGAATGCACCTACATATACACACACAGAAAAAACTATAACTACGTTTTTCAAATGTGAAGGTTCGTAAGAATCGTTTTGTGTTTTATATTTTTTATTTTCACTTCTAATTTTTTAAATAACATGATATTAGGTATCATTATAAACTATTTCCACTTCTAATTTAGAAACATATTGTTTTAACTTTATTTTTGTCTTCGAATATCTCCATAGAAAACAACGAAAAAAATAAAAATGATTTTACTGTTTCTAATATTTGGTAAAGAAGGAAAAGGATAATTGATGTTGCATTTTTACTTCACATTTGTTCATACAAAAAGGCCTCCAAGTCAGTCCAACACTATTCTTTCATAATGGGCCTTCTAATGGGCCTGTCTCAGCACTTCTCTTCTAATAAACCCTTTTTAAAAAGATTTGCCTCCTCTACGTGATAATACACTTAAAAAACAAAGTGTTTAATTGAAATGTTTGTTAATTTGATATTATTCTAACTTTACACAATTTGACAAACTAAATACTTACTTGAGTAGACCAAATTGATATATTTTTTTATATAATTTTTGACTTTTAATTTTTTAAACTTTTGTAGTAAGTATTTCATTGTTATTTCTCGCAGTATTTTCTTTGAAGATAATTTCGCTCAAAATATAAGGCACCCATACAAAACCTTACATTTAACATGTGATGGTAAATTAATTTATTCTATCAGATTCAATCCAATGTTTGTTTGTATATAAAATTAGTATTTTAAAGAAAAAAATGGTGGCTTTTGTTTTTTGAAATAACGAGATTTATTTGATGTAAACAATAAAAATTCTCAAGAGGGTTACATAGCTATAAATAAATAGTTTCATATATATATATATATATATATATATATATATAATATTTTAAAAAAAAAATATTTATCTTTATATAAATGAATTCACGTTACGTGCCTCAAATACATACAAATATAAGTAAAACCAAATGATAATGACCTTGTAGGAACAAAATAATACTATTTTTTATATGAGATAATTATCATTTACTTTATTCTTTGTTACAATATTGTTATTATTACCTTGTTTGAAAAATTATGATATTTTTACTTAATTATAATACTTATTACTATATTATTATAGTATAGTACTACATCATATTATTATAATATACTTTACTATATTATTATGGTTTTTTCTTCTAAATTCATATTTATAGATTTAAATCAGTAAAATATTATCCTTAAATCTATAATAAGAGAAGTTATAATAAACGGTTTCCCCATTATCTTTTTTTATATAATAACTTCTTCGAAATTTATAGTAAATGTTGACATTTTATTCATTTGAAAAAAATATATTACTGACATGATAAATAACCACATATCGACCCATAAAAAAATGAAAATGAAAAAACGCTGAAAATATGGAACTGAAAAATATTTAAATCTTAAAATAAGTTAAAACTAAAACAGAAAAAAATGGATTTGAAATCATTAGAAAAAAGAGGGATTGTGGGTCCAGCCAAGAGGGTGCTGGCAAACATCATAATTTCTCTCTCTTTGGTTCTTTATTTTTTGTTTCTCAACTCTTCTTAACTCTCAACACAACACAACTCTTTCCTTTGATCATTAGTTACCACAAAACAAAACCAACCCAAACCAAACCAACCCCTTTCCTTCATTCTCTGTCTCCCTCCATGCATGCCCAACACGTGTCTCAACCTGCTTCACTACACTCACACCATACAAATACAAATAAAATGCAGAGTAAAATTAAAAGTTCTGTCTTTTTCTTTCTCTCTTTCTTCTCCCACTCGCTCGGTCAAATCTTCTTCTTCACCTACCTTACCTCCTCTCCAACTGTCATAATCTTTTCTTGTTTTTTTCTCTCTCTTATTTATTTTACCATTCCACTCTGTTTTTTTTTTTCTTACAAT
>Ga0209589_1008131_pt1 | contig 16509 bp, 8 predicted proteins | sample CowpeawhiteBW_FD_187525 | JGI IMG/M metagenome (GOLD analysis project Ga0209589, IMG submission 187525) | Root nodule microbial communities of legume samples collected from California USA - Cow pea white BW (SPAdes) (version 2) | ecosystem: Host-associated > Plants > Roots > Nodule | place: USA...
AAGCCTTGGGAGACTGAAGCAAAGGAATTTGGTGGGATTGAGAGGTTGGTGCAAGAAAGATGTTGGGAGTTTCTTGTTGGTGTATGACTACATGGAAAATGGTAGCTTGGACAAGAGGGTGTTTGATTGTGATGAGAGGAAGATGTTGAGTTATGAGGATAGGATAAGGATTATCAAAGATGTGGGTTTTGCAGTTTTGTACTTGCACGAGGGGTGGGAAGCTAAGGTTCTGCATAGGGACATCAAGGCCAGCAATGTTCTGCTTGATAAGGATATGAATGGAAGGCTTGGGGATTTTGGGTTAGCCAGAATGCACAGCCATGGTCAAGTTGCTAGCACCACAAAATTGGTTGGAACAGTGGGGTACATGGCTCCCGAAGTGTTCAAGACTGGAAGAGCTTCCACTCAGACAGATGTTTACATGTTTGGCATCTTGATTTTAGAGGTTTTGTGTGGAAGGAGACCTCTAGAAGAAGGTAAGTCACCTTTGGTGGAGTGGGTTTGGCAACTAATGGTTCAAGGGCAACTTGTTTTTGCACTTGATGAGAGATTAAGGACTAAGGGAGAGTTCAGTGAGCAAGAAGTGGAGAGGTTAATGCACTTGGGTTTGCTGTGTGCCTACCCTGAACCAAAGGTCAGGCCCACAATGAGACAAGTGGTGAATGTTCTCGAGGGGAAGAACGATGAAGATGATTCAGAAATTGAGAATATGGATAGTTATTTGCTGCAACAGTTGAAATCAAGGGATATACTGTCTGAGTATTCCCAATATTTTAACTATGCCTCACACCCAACTTTTCAAGATATTGGTAACTCTTCCTCAATGTCTCTCACTTGGTCCGAATCTGTAGTTGAGGGTAGGTGAACCTCTGTCATGAATGACAACTAGGATTTGTTCATTAGCTCGTTGCTGTGTGAAACATAGGATTCATTTTCTGGAGAGGAGTTGGATTCTTTTTACAATAGAATTATACAGAGTCCAATTATATGATTTTTAATTTTTTAGTGTACAGAATGTACCATTTTAGATTTTGATCTGATATGGTATACTTGATTACATGTATTATATATATCAGTATAAGTTAATACTCTGATGCAACTCTTGGCCAAACCAAACTCTATCATGTTTTTATAATTCGTGACACTATTATAGAAGGAATCTGCCTGTTAATTCCTCAAAAGCTATCACAAGACCTTTTGGCTTTTTGGTTAACGTAAGGAAGCAAATAAGAAGGTTGATTTTTCCCATCACATGATTATAGTTAGGTGAGAATTTTGGCAGCAGTTGCTGAATCTGCACCTAATAAGCAAATCTATATTAACATCACCAAGAAACTTAGCATTTTCACTTGTAAGCTGAGAACTCAAATCACAAGAATGTAGTGATTTGTCAACAAAAAAGCATCGCGTGATCTTAGACTTGCCGTAACCTCAAGATTTTGAAGTAGTCACATTTCATTTGCAAATCACAGTGAAATTACCACTCTTCATCTCATTTTTTAAGGAAACACGCCATAAAAATATATCAGATGACACATTTAACGTTTTCAAGTTATAGCTTAGTTTCCACCGAATCAAGTAGATAAAAGGGTGCAGCATGCTATTAGTTTTATGAGTTGAATGACCAAATTTTCCACCCCAGTGGTCCTATACCAGAAAATGTAAGCATCTCCCTTTCTCATTTCACGTGGGACATTATCCAAGCAGCACTCCTTTGCTTTTGGGAAACCGTATGATAATTCCTTTTTCAGAAAACTGGCCAAAGATTTATCTGGGGGCTGGACATTGAACAATTTCATGCTACTCTCACTAATAAATTGTTTAGAAATATCAGTTGTTTTTGAACATGCAATTTATTGAATTAACTTGTACAAGTAACACTGCTACTCATTAATTTTATCTATAAATTACGGAAAATGAGTGAATTAGATGGAGGTGGTGTGGTCCACTTGCATTGCCAAATCATTGAATTGGTTTTTGACGAATGAAAGATGCAGCTAAAATAGGAGAAAGAAAGAGGTAAAACAGTGGGCGGAAATGGAAATGCATGTAGCCCCTAGAAATAGAGTTGGGTTGGTTTTCTTAAATTCCCTTTATTTCATAGTGCCATGGGCACCTTCATCAAGTAAGAAATAAAAAGAAGTTAAAAGGATTTGAAGAACATAGTGATCTAAAAAATTTGCAACTTTATCCATTTTACACCAAAGAGTGACAAGTGGCAGAGGGGTCAAATGCGGTTGCTTTATTTCCTACAATCCAATTTTTCATCTCCTAAAAGTTTGGAATATCCTTTTCTTACATGTTTAACTGTTCAAATACTGTTCTAGTAAAACGAATTCTCAAACATCCTCCAGAAAATAAGAAAAGGGAAGGATTACATAAAATGTGTTTTGTTTAATCGCTTTAGGAGTATTTTTCTTTAGATTAGAGACACAGATTGAAATTGAAGTGTATCTGGCATGAAATATTATAATGGGATAAAGTTATAGTTGAATTACATATTATATTAGATTGTAAATAGAACGGGATTAAGAGGTTGAATACCAAACATAGCCAACTTGTTAGTTTATGAATTACATCATGCTTGATCCTCCTTCGCATTAATTTATGTTGTAAAATACATATTTTTTTTATATGAATTGTCGACATGCAAACGAAAAAGCAATATCCTGTTACCTTTTAGAAAATATACGTTAGCTTCCGTTCAAACAGAATACCAAATACATATGAATCTGGTCATGTTTTTTTTAGAAAAATCATTACTCTGTTTTGAATTGGCAATCTAGCTTCTTGTCTTCTCCAACAGTGAAGATGCTGCATAACTTTTAATCAACATGGCATTTTAGGCTCTTGTCTCTGGTAATTTCTCACATTTCAAAAGGTAGGATTAAATTACAACTAAAAGACTTAACTTTTTTAGCCAGTCAATTACGTATACCATCATCGCAAGAAACAACATTACTTTGTTTAATTCAATGTAACACCGAATCCCGTTTTTCCCATGTTGAATTGTCTCACATTAATAACATTAAAACAGATTCTTTTAAAAGTATTGGATTGTTCATTTCTTCCTCCTTCATAATAAGCCAAGTCATTGAAAGTGAATGAAAATGTTTGAGCTGAAACAATATTATATACAGTGCAGAATGTTTATGCTGCTCCCAAGTTGATCTATGGAATTTTAACCATTAAAAAAGAGGATGGAAATTTACATGCTTCTCTTGCATGCAATTTCAATGGTGCTGTAAATCTGCTGCTCAAACGCATTCATGCACAATGTGCCTATGCAGTTTGCATTCTCCGTAAAATCCTTAGCATCATTTACCATGCCAAAGAGTCTGTGTTTCTCCAACTAAATGGTGCTATATATATATATCCCATCAAGCTGCTTGTGTTGCAAAAATTTTTCTGTTTACTTTTTCACTTCAATTCACTGTGAGCATGCCCCTTCTGCTACAAGCATTTTTTCCACCACTTTTTTCTTCAACAAACACACTCATCTTATTGTAACATAACTCTTCCCCCATGTCAAAAGAAAGTGAGGATTTTTCCACTGAGATTGTGCAGAGAGGTGTTGAGAACTCTGGCCCAAATGCTGGCTCTATTTCTTTCTCTGTTAGAGTACGGCCTAGGTTGCCAGATTTTCTTAGTTCAGTTAATCTAAAATATGTGAAATTGGGTTATGGCTACCTCATTAGTCATCGCTTGTACTTGTTCCTGGCACCACCTCTTCTTGCAGCCTTTATTGCTCGTATTGCAAAGTTCACTTGGCACGATCTCTATGAGAATTATGGCCTCATTGAGATTCTATTTATATCAGCCCTTTTGTTCCTACTACTCTATTTTTATATTGACTTCACACCTGGCTCTACCTATTTGCTTGATTTCTCATGCTTTCGCCCCTCAAACGAATACAAGGTTAAAAAAACGCACTCCTTTTCTTACCTAGTACTCACACTACTTCACACACCAAGGGAGTGGATGAGTTTTAACTTTTAATGCCATCATTAGTCTCTCATCAAAGATAAAACTTAGATACATTTACTTCAGTGTTTTTTGCTGGTAATGTTGAATCAAATTTGTAGTTTTACATTGATCTTTAATGTGAATCTTCCTTTTTTTCACTAATTAATTTCTGAGTTGAAACTCCAATTTTGCTGTGCATTCAACCTTTACATGTTTGTACTGATTGGATATTTATGCAGATCTCTAAGGCAGAGTTTATTGAGCTAGCAAAAAAATCTGGGAATTTCAATGATACTACAATTGAGTTTCAAGAACGAGTTCTTAAGAAATCTGGAATAGGTGATGAGACCTACCTCCCAAAAGAGACAGTTTTTCGCCCTGGTTACAGAAACTCGCTGAAAGATGGGAGACAAGAGGTGTCCATGGTGATGTTTGGGGCAATTAATGATGTTCTTGCTGCCACAAAAGTAAAAGCGAAGGACATCAGAATCCTGATAGTAAACTGTGGAATACTAAACACCACCCCATCACTCTCCTCGATGATAGTAAATCATTTCAAGCTGAGGCACGACATCCACAGCTTCAACCTTGGTGGGATGGGTTGTGGTGCCGGAATCACAGCTATTGATCTCGCCAAAGACCTTCTTGATGCCTATCCAAGAACTTATGCACTTGTAGTTAGCACAGAAGCTGTGAGCTCCACCTGGTACAGTGGCAATGACATTGAAATGCAGCTTCCCAATTGCTTCTTCAGAATGGGAGCTGCAGCTATCATGCTCTCAAATTTCCGCCTAGATAGATGGCGCGCCAAGTATGAACTCAAACAGGTATCTCTTCAAAACTCAAACTGGTATTGTTTTCTGGTATTTCAGGATCTCTTCTTATTGCTTTTTGAGGTATCACTCATGCATGTGGCAGCTGGTGCGAATTCACAAAGGGATGGACAACAGAAGCTACAAAAGCATACATCAAAGGGAAGATAGTGAAGGAAGAAAAGGACTTTTTGTGAGCAAAGATATCATAGAGGTTGGAGGGCATGCACTAAAAGCCAACATAACGACGCTCGGGCCATTAGTGCTACCTGTTTCAGAGCAGCTTCACTTCTTCACCAACTTGATCTTGAAGAAGAAGAAAGCAAAGCCATACATTCCGGATTACAAGCTTGCATTTGAGCACATGTGCGTTCTGGCAACGAGCAAGAAAGTTCTGGATGAGATTCAGAAGAACTTGGAGCTGACAGAGGAGTACATGGAAGCGTCAAGGAAGACATTGGAGCGATTCGGCAACACATCAAGCAGCAGTATTTGGTATGAACTTGCTTACCTTGAGTTCAACTCAAGGATCAAAAGGGGTGATCGCGTTTGCCAAATAGCTTCTGGGGCAGGGTTCATGTGTAACAGTGTTGTTTGGAAGGCCCTTAGGAATGTTAAGAAACCCAACCACAGTCCTTGGATTGAGGATGAATGCTGAAATAGCGACATAGCTTCATTGCATGCATGCTGCTATCAAAGAATCTTCGGTCATATTATGAACAATGGAAAAAACATAAATCAAATAAATCAAATCTCTGAAGCAACCATACTTCAATTTGTGATGTGTTACCTACCTATGAAAAACTGAGACTGATTTTAAATTTTTTATTTCAACGATATACAATAACTGTGAATTTTAACTTATATCTGCATAATTACATTGTATATAGTATATTTAAAAAAAAAACAATCATGTTTTGCACCCTTTTATTAATGTAAATTTTTTTTTATTTGGATTTTCCTTAATTAATTTTGTTGGATAGTGTGGGTTCAGATATAATTGACACGTCTATTTCCAACACTGTCAAAATAATAACAAACTTTATTGAGACTAGTACTTCTCCCGTGCAATCTAAGTAGCATTATAGTGATCAATAATCGATTGATTAATATGTAAACGCTGTCGGATGGTGATTCCAAAATTCCAAACGTAGCAGTATAACGAAAATCTGTTTATACAAATTTGAACACTTTCACAATAAATTAATTAATTACAGGAAGATTTAATTTTTATTATCCATGAAAATTGTATCCATTTAGAGTTAAACCCATTTATGAAACAACCAAAACAATATTTTAAAAATCTACATCTTTATATATAACAATATATAAAAAAGATATTTTTTTCTTGTCTATGACAATATATAAAAAAGATATATCTTTTGTATACACATTTTATTATTCCAATCTTACTCTTAATTATTATTTTTAAAATTAATTATTTTATAAATAATTTATCTTTAACTGTTATTCTAAAAATCACTTTTATTTTTCACAATTATTTTAAAAAAATTTAATATATTTATTATTAATCTTAATTCAAATTTTTATAAAAAATAAAAAATACAAAGTCTATATTTTCACTAATATAGTTAAGGAAAATTCATGAAATCAATCCTAAATAATATAAATTCGGCTTTAATATTAAATGGATAATTTCTTCCTATTAGTGAAAATATAGACTTTATGCACACAAAGGATATAATTTCTTCCTGCACCCTCAAATTGAAATCATGGGCTTACTATTAAAGGCCTACTACTTTATCCACAGAAATGAGATAATTTCTTCCTGCACCTTCCAATTTTCCTCCTGTACCTCGTAATTTTCAAAATTCCGATTATTAATCATTATATTAATTCAATTCAGTAACATCTAATTAATGCTTAACTAGTGAATCCATATTGCATTGTCTTTCAATACTACGAAGATTCATTGAAATAATTTTAAAAAATACATAAAAATAATAAGAAAAACTCTCAAATGTATCGTAAAAAGTTATAATGATTTTGTAAATATTAAATTTTTATATTGGCACAGTGTTTCAATATAATATTTCCAATAAAACTGTACAAAATAGGATTTTAATATCAATTTCTCAACATTAAACTCTTCCAACCAATCAGGGTTAAATAAAATGCATAATTGAATTAAACTATTATACTATTGAACTAAATTAAAGTGATTTGATGTACTTAAATTAAATTATTCAAAGGTTAAATTGAATTAAATTCAATTACAACGTCATAGTTCACGTAAACTTAACCAAATTAAAATACTCTATCGCTTTTGAATTGTTTAAACTATTTGAATTTTAAATCTTCATCAATAAACATCTTATTTAAAATATAGATTTTTTTTTTTTTTTTCGAGGGATTTGGAAACCATGGTAAGAGATGAATTACAAGATTACCCTGATAATCCTATTTCACTATATATGTGAATATTTGAAGGTGAACAAAATAATTTTACAAAAATACCATCATTTCAATATCACTTCCATGCATGTGCAAATATAATGGAAGGAAAGATTCAATAGTTAGAGAAGCCTGTATTTTGGAGCTCCATGTGACAAACCTGCGGTCACGCTGAAATATTGAAGGATAATGATATTTTAATTCACCTTTTTTGATCCATTTTTAATCCACTACTTCAATCACTATTAGATTATTTATTTTAATTTTTGTTTTATGATGTGATATGATGATCTAATGGTTATTCAAGTGATAAGTTAAAAGTGGATAAAAAAAGTGAATTAAAATATCATTATCCAATATTAAAATAGGTTCCGAGTTGTGTTGAAACGGATTTTGGTACATTATATGAAGGATGCATAGTCAATTCCAGAGGATGGTGGAATCGATCCCATAATTTTACATATATGTTTAGGAAATCAGTTTCCTTAAGCATGGAACTGATTCCATGCATCTTATATATATTCATTATAATGTTTTTTGTTGCAGGTAATGGTCCCCTCAACCTCACTGCATTGTGCATGTGTTTTTTGTCCATGAATCCTCTGTGTATGTGTCTTTGCATCAATTAAAACCAAAATCTTATAGTTTATGAATATGTTGAAAATAAGTTTTATTTACTAGTGATTTAGTTATATATACTTTATTTACAATTCTACAACAGAATTATGACATTTAGAAAGCATATTTCTAAAGGGAGACTTGATAAAATGATATTCTAAAAGAAATACAACGATACATTTTTCCAGATGTTCTTTCACTATAAAACGAAAACTAATAGTAAAAGTAAATAAATTATTTGCCACAAGAATGTTGAATTTCTAAATATTTAATCTGTGCTGTATACTAAATATATTAAATATATTGTATTTTTTATTTATTTCAATTAATCATTTATTTTAGATTTTATTCACTAAAAATAATATCTTTTATATTACTTTTAACATTAAAAATAATTTGGTAATCTTATTTTTTAATCTATTATTTTTTTTTTAAATTTATTATGAGTCAAATATCTTACAAACTTTCACAAGTTTTACTTTTAAATATACACTTTACCATCACTTACAAAAAAAAACAACGAAAATTTTATTCTTAAATCCATCCAAATTTATCATCAATAAAAAGTTAAATGAAATCTTATAGAACATTACACAACACATCAAAATCTTATTTATTATTATTTCATGGGTACGTGAATCAGATCAACCTAAAAATTCTCATAAGCAAAAGGAATTAAAAATGGGAATATACAATTTGGACACAATCTTTTTGGTATTTGTTTTTTAAATTTTCAATAACCATTAGAGTAGTATATGGAAAACTTCCAATTAAAAATAATACGAAAATATTATAAAAAAACGAGGTTGCCCAAATTCAAATTAAAACAGCCTTTATTTGGATTAAAATAATTGCAACAGTAGTAGATATGAGACGTTTTCCTGAGTTCAATAATTCAATAACATATCCACTTCAACAGCAATTTGTGTCGGGATAGAAGGTGTAATTTGTTTGGTGCATTTGTATCTGCATAAGGAAAGAGTCAAACAAAATTAAGAATGCCAATTATGTCACCATTGTTTACAATCTCTTGCTTCAGTCACATCCAGAACGTATATTATGTAGTGTTTGGTGTAACAGTGATACAATATAATTTTGTTTGCTGTATTTAAAAACATATCAAATTGTACAACAAAAAAACAAAATCTACAGTATTTTAATTTCGTTAGCTATGGTAAAATCAAAGAAAGTTGAATAAAACAAAAGGGTTTTCATGTATATCCATTCACAGGTGCCCACAGTTTTAATCATTTCAATTGTTTTAGGCCTTTTAATATTTAGGTTAGGATGAATGATGGATGTTTTAATTTGGGCTTGGAATAATATTTTATTAAAATAATGAATGATTGTTTTTTATAATCAAAAACCTAAACGCACATTTATCATAAGAGGGACTGATCATATTAATTAACTCCGATTAGTAGCTAATTACTTTCATTTAAAAATTTGAAGTTAGCTATCATGCACCGATCCGAAGTGATAATTATATTGATTCTGAGGATGTGGATAAGATGTTTTTAATAAATATATTATTAAATATAGCCTTTATTACATTTTCCTTTTAGAATAAAGTTTACATATACACGGGGCAATTGAAAAAGGTTTACAGTACTAAAAGATAGATTTTCGCTCTTTGCATCAGTGATATAAAAATAGTCTAAGTCTCGTATTATATATCAAATAAAAATAAATAAATTAAATATCATATAAAGATAAAAATTCATATATTTATTGTTTTAAAATTTTAAATTAAGAGTAATATGAATCTTTTATATATTAATTCTAACTCATATTTTATTAATATTATATTTGTTCAATAATGATAGACATAAAAATAAAGCTTAAATATTTTTTTATCCTAATTTTTGTGAATTTTATTTTGTCTTATCCTCATTTTTTTTTAAATGTTCTAAATGGTTCTATTTTTGTAATTTGTGAATCCTTTTTGTATACATCGTTTAAATAGTTAACAAAAGGTAAATGTTAACGGTATCACTATGTGGTTTTTTTAATTTTTTTAATTTTTTAATTTTAAAAATGTTGTCCACGTGTCAAGTCAGCATTATGACATGTGGTAGTATCTCGTGGCTTATATTCAATTTGGTCCCAATTTTCGTTAATTTTATTCAATTTAATCCCAAATTTTATTCAATTTAGTCTCAATTTTATCTCTATAAAAAATGACCAAATTTATTTTTTATATAAATTTTACATTAAAAATTTTATTTTTATTAAAATTCACATTTATTTTAAATATTTCTTTCATTATCTTTATACCAAACCTAACTATACTTTTGAGGGAAATTGTTATATATGTTTGATTTTTGGTACATGTAAAAACTAGGGTTAAAGTTAGTTTAAAATTAGAGGAAAAATTCTTCATTGTTTTTAAAATTAGAAGGAAAATTCTTCATTATTTTTTAAATGATTCAATACAACATAAATATAAAAATTAAATTTGATCAATTTGGAGAAAAGCAAAATTGGGACTGATTTGAATAAAATTAACGAAAATTAAAAATATTTTTAAAATTTAAAAAATTTAAAAAAATAAATAAAAAAATCACGAAGTAACACGTGACAGTTATTGTTAATCATCCATTAATGATTTAAAAGACATTTGCAATAAAAATTAAATTGACCATAAATTACAAAAATGATAACCATTTAGAACATTTTAAGAAAATAAAGATCAAACGAAACAAAATTCACAAAAATTAGGACAAAAAATATTTAAGATTAAGAATAAAAACTACAAATTATATAAATTAAAAATCCAACAATTTCAACATTTATGGTAACACTAAACATAGAGAAACTTTATTTGCTACGTGGATGCAACTGTCCATGAATATTTTTTAATTAAAATTATCTGTAATATACATTTTGAAATCAATAGCAGTTATCTTATCATTATCATCATGTGAATGAATTAAAGTTATTAATTCATTGGTGTTGACGATGATGTGTGATGTGATATGCAAGTGCATGTGCACACCCGTGTGTAATATGAAGCAGCACTGTGATGATACAGTTTGAATGTTTTGTTAGGAGAAATAATTTGAAAGTGGTAAAAGTCAATTGCTTACTTCAACAAATAAAAAAATCTAAAACTATCCTCTTTCGCTTTCACTCAAACCTTATCAGTTCCCTCACTCGCTTTCTCATAACCAATCAAGAACCTAACAATTTCAATGGTGAACACATTGTTATGTTAGGTTGCATCCATGTATGTATCTATCAATCTTCAAACACCATACATAGATAGGACAACATGAAGCGTGCACCCATGTACCTCTATGTGTGTATATACACCTAATTTCATTAATTTATCAATGCTCTCTAATACCTGCAAATTCAATTTAATTTATATCTGAAAATAAACTGATTTTAATTTTAAGAAAATCAAAAATATTATTTTTTAAATCTAATTGGAGATAAAGTTTTTTAAATACGTTTAATGAAAGACTGATAGTGTGATTTAGCTAAATTATTTTTAAAATATTGAATTGAAGATAAAATTCTTATAACGGGATTAGATAGCTATTTAAAATTATTTTACCCTAGAACTCTCCCAAAAGTACAATTAAGCTTTTTTTATTGATTAAAAAATGTGTTCGAGTTATGTATAGTTTAGTCGAGTAGGACAATTTTTGAAAGCAATTATTGGCATTGAAGGTGAAAGACAAATAGGTGAGAATACAGCACAAACAAGTAAAGGGATAGAAACTTAAAAAGAGTACATAAATAGCAATTTTTTATTTTGACCTTTGTATATATATTTTGTATATATATACATATATATATATATATATATATATATATATATATATATATATATATATATATATATATATATATATATATATATGGAATTCTAATATAGACGATGGTTTCAACACAATCAATCAATTTCGTTGTTGTTATTAATATTGTAACAGACAACGCACACCTTCTTGTTTATTTTTATTATTATTATTATTTAACATGTTTAATTCATGTTTGTCGGAAGAGAAAAGATGGTTTATTAATAGCTTTATTTTTTAATGTTTCAGTTTTAATATATATATATATATATATATATATATATATATATATATATATATATATATATATATGAGAGTTTGTGGGGGAAATAAACTATTATAATCAAACTTATAATAATTAAGTATTTATAAGATATAAATCATATTTAAAATTTACAATAAAAAAAAATTATATTATCATATAGACCATGTTTTTAACTATTGAGAGTTTGCGATAAAAAATTTAATGATATTTAAGGTAAAACTAAAATTTGTAAAAATAAATAAATTAAAAGTTGTAAAATGTTTAAAAAATATAAGAAAAATAAACACCTAAAAGCATTCATCATAGGATAGAGTTGTCAAAATAAGTAAACCGACTGGGTTCAATCGGACCTATCACAGGTTGGTCATTTAGTGAGCCAACATAACCTGACTCATCAATTAGCGAGTAAAAAAATTCAAATCTAGTTCAACCCACCACATATTGGTGGGTTAAATGGGTTGACTCACTAATTCATTTAATTAAAAAAAATATAATTCTTTTCTTCCGTCTCAAAAAACTTAAATTATAATTTTAATTAAAATCTAAATAAACTTCGATGCAATCCAAAAAGATGTTAAATCCCAAATACAAATCAAAATCAAAAAAATACAAATTATTAATGTATTGTCTAAAAAACAATCTAACATAATCTAAAACTTAACATAATTTAAAACACTTATGTAACTCTTTACGTGCAAGTTAATAAACTAAATTTCATCTTAAATTTCACTCCAGATCCGTGATGGACCGATTCACCGGCGATTTTAATCCATTTTAACATCTATGTCATCTAACAATGAACTTCACAATACTATTTTTTATAATGATGATATTAAACTTTGATCTTGCGTAGTTTTACTCAGTATAGGTTATGTTGTTCATTTCTAATAAAAAATGATACTAGAGGGAAACTTCTACCATCTTCTCTGAAACAAATTATTTAAAAAATCGATGGTATATTTTCCCTTAAATTATATAATATTTTAAATAATAGAGTTCCTGACATTCATTTGAGTTAATTGTTATTTGTAAAATTAATTAAATGCAGTTGGTTTAAATTTTTGAGTTCTGGTTGTTCACTAAAAAAAAATGCAAATTAAACTAGTTAAATTTTACCAAATATTTATAAGCTAAAAAATAAAAATTTCACTCTAAAGTACTCTTCAAATCTGATATAAAATTTTTCAAATTTTCTCAAGTATATAATTTTTTAAATATAAAACCTTTGAAATTATTTAGACTTGAAATCTATAATAACAAATAAGTTTAGTAAGTTTCGAATATTAAACAACGGAGAGATAATAAACTAATATTAAGCAAAAAAAAAGTCAATAAAAAATAGTTTTACTTAATTTTAAACTGGTTGATTATTTTTAAAATTAAAATTCCATGACATGAAAATAAAAAAAAATAACAAATCTAAAAAAAAAAAGTGTGTCTTATTTATTTTTGTATGTAGGAAAGAGGGAATAAGATGCTGCATCTCGTTACATTATGGCAAGCATTGTAACGTGGCAGTTATACACACACAAAATTTGATTTTTTTCTAACAATAAATCTTCTCATAGTTATCCCAAACAATATATCTGAATTTATAGCCTCATATCTTGCCATACCATGTATAATCCTCACAGCATATATTACATTATTTTCTTATTTATATATCCAATTACATATATCAAAATAAAGAATTATAAATTTATTTATAAATCATACTTTTTGTTTTATTTATTGTTTATTAATTTAATAAATTGTAATCAAACTCGCGGCTCGGTGACATTGTAAACATATAAACTCGTAATTAACACGTAACACAAAAATAAAAATATATTATACTTCACAAAAAGATTAAGAGAACTTATATGATACCTAATTTAACAAGTATGAATGTAAGAATTTTATAAGCTTCACAACTCTAATATTTTTTATATGCATAACTCGAAAATTAGTAAAATTTAAATATCTTTCTAATGATATATGATACTCAAATTCATCTAGCATGATTACACTTAGAGTGTGTTTGGATAGAGTATTTTAATGAAGTAATTCATTTTTTTGAAGAATTTAGATTGTTTGTAATGAAATGCTTTGTTTGGATACAGAAATTAAAAAGCATTTCAAATGCAAGCATTTTTTTGAGGGATTTCAATTAGCTAAATTAGTAGAAATTCAAATACCCTCAAAATAGGTGGAATTTGAAATTCTTCTCACTCAACCTCATATTCAAGACTCTTTGGTAGGACCGATGACACAAACGGCGTCAACGACCCAAATGGGCTCGACGATCCATATGGGCCCGACGACCCAAACGGGCCTGATGACCCAGATGGGTCCGACGACTTGAATGGGCTCGATGATCCAAACAGGCTCGTTCGTCGACCCGAACGGGCCCGGTAACCCGGACAAGACCAATGATCTAACGGGCCCGAAAATCCAAACAAGAAATTGAAATGTAAGGTATTTTAATTTCCTTATCCAAACAAATAATTTAAAAAATGAATGGAATTTAATTGCAAGCAATTTTAATGCAAAGCATTTCAATTTCTAAACATTGTTGAAATGCTCCATCCAAACACAATGTTAGATAATTATCTCTCATATTATTCGAATTCAATTTATACAAAATTTCATAACATAATTACTAGTACAAGTCACTAAATCACCGTAAAAATTCAGTTATGCACTTAGATAATATAAATACTGCCAGTTTAGTTATATATTGAGTATTAACCTGGTATTTAAAACATATTTAAATTATCAAAAATTAAACATATATGTAATAAAATCATTTAAACTGCGTAAGCAAATACAATTTAATTCTTTTAAGAGTTTTTCTCAACAAATGATAAATTATTATGTTTAAGTAAAATTCTGTAGGTTTTCCCCTTATAACATTGTTTCTAATCCACTTTGACAAATTTAACTCCATTAAATAGATTATACAGAAAATTTACATACAAAAATTAGTATTTTCCTTTAAACTTTAGCCCGTCATCTTTTAATTTAAATGAAAAATCATATTTCAAACTATAGCACGAACGTTAAAAAAATTCAACTGCCAAATATTCAATCAAGAATGAGAATATAATCATCTCTGAAATATTATTTGAGTTTATCTTAATTTTAATAAAAAAATTACATTAATCAGACATAAATATAAATTTTATTTCGATATGAGAACAATGACAGACTCATTGGTCCTGTTTTCTTTTAAAATTATAAAAACACTTTTAGTTTTTTAAGTAATATCTCAACATTCATTTTCAGACAATGTAGGCATCATAATTCAAACAATGATGGCAATGTTTAATTCCATTGAAGACACTTTTACTTCTAATCTCAGATTATCCAAATTTGTTTGCCTTAATTTGAAATGCTGCACTCTTTCTAGAAAAAGCACCCTCAGAAAGATTAGAATTATCCTAATTTATTTATAAAAATTTCCAATTAAACAACTAAATTCACATGTTTATTAAAACACATTTTTTTTATCAAATCACATATGCAATAATCAAAAAATTCGTACTCCTACTTACAACAGGATCCAAAACACAAGTAACTCAAAATTTAAGAAGAAATATGATATGCTAATGTTGGTGCATATAGCTATAGGTATTTTCTGTGATAATATATAACATAATATTTAAATAACTTTTTTCGTGTCATGTATATTATTGTGTTTTAAATTTTGTTTCTTGTTCAGATATGATTTAAAAATTTAGTTAAATTTGTCGAATTGTGTACTTTTAACTATTGTACAACTGGGTAGTGGGGCATAGAAATAATTGTAGACTGGACGCAGAATTACAGAGATGCCCTGAAATTTGTCCCACCACAGCCTTGGATGGGTCTCGATTGTCGCACAATTAATTATTAATCATTAATCATTAATGGTTAACGATAATTAAGTGAAGAAAAGAATAATTGGGAATCTTTTTGTTTTTGCAGTGTCTGGATCTGAAAACCATTCACAAGACGCCGCGTATTTGACTCACTTTATTAAAGAATGATGCTCTTCCTAATGGGCCCCACCCATAGTTGCATCGGATAAGATCTACAATGGACGTTCCTGATTGTGCAACGTTGAATCCATCTTCAGATCATCCCATCCATCCAAAGATTGGGTTCAGATGAGAGGTACACGTACAATTTCACTTTTCCATTCTTTAGATCTTTGTATCATTTTTAGTTAAACATTTTATTAGTTTTTCTTCTTTAATTTAAGGCAATTATTATTTTTTAAATGATTCTCACTTTTGGTTCGAATAATGACATAGAGTGAGCATGTGTTGTAAAATAAAAAAAAAAAAAAACTCACAATTTACATAAATGTAAAATCACATTAAAAACCTTTCAGCATTTCGAATTGTGTTTAGAGAAGGCAGTTAAAACTAATAATCCCGAACTGGCAACCCCGTACATGCCCTTCTCCCATTTCTTTTTTTTCAAATTTGGTTTTTATTTTCTTTTAATCCTGGATGGTATTTCTTTTTATTTTAAATAACTCTCACCCCTAAAATAAATTAACCTTAATTAAACATTAAAATTTCTAAAGCATTATTTATTTATATATATATATATATATATATATATATATATATATATATATATATATAAAATTATATTT
>Ga0209589_1008132_pt1 | contig 16508 bp, 8 predicted proteins | sample CowpeawhiteBW_FD_187525 | JGI IMG/M metagenome (GOLD analysis project Ga0209589, IMG submission 187525) | Root nodule microbial communities of legume samples collected from California USA - Cow pea white BW (SPAdes) (version 2) | ecosystem: Host-associated > Plants > Roots > Nodule | place: USA...
CAAAATAAAATCCTAATCTAGTATTTACAAGCAAAGTGTCCTAGGCTAGGTCTTCACATCTTCTTTGGCCCATGTGAAGTTCATCTTGGGCCTTGCATGCGCATTTAAGGCCCATTCCTCTTGTATTATCCTAGCCATGGCTCTTGTTATTGGTCCCTTGGTTAGAGGCATCTCATCACACTTAGTTTCCCAATTTCGACAGTTTCATATTTAACTTTATTAAGATCAATACTTGAAGCTCCAGTCTATCCGAATTGCTAATACCAACTAAGATATTTTGTACCTTACTTTAAGTAGTACCTATGTCTCCCACTAAGCTTGCTATCATTTTTCCCTCTTCATGGCTTATAAACATACTAAACCAACGCATCATCTTATGCTCCTATCTTAAAGAAACGCTAGTATTCACTTTGACCTCCAACCAAATCCCATCAAAACTATACAATTTTGACCATATTACACACCCCATCAGTGTCTCGACAACTTTTACAATCTAACAATTTCATGTACTTAACTACAATTTAAGTGAAAGGCAACTCATACGTTCATGATCCCATGACCCCAAATTTCATCATCATGAATCCATTTCTTTCCAGAACAACTCTCGAGATCCAATTTACCCATTCTAGTCGCGCAGTGTTGTAACTTCTGCGCTGGCGCCTGGCGGCAATCCCTGTGCCGCTAGGCAGTGCATACTATCTGGGCATTTCCAGATTCCTTCCCAGAACCCGTAACCCCACCGTTCATCCTTCTTTGCTAATTTCTATCAATCTCCATTCAGATTCAATCACAATCAAAGTAATCCAAAACCTAATCACATTAATCACTTATTCCAGCTGCAAATTCACAGTATTTAGTGTCGAATCATACATCAAGATACCCCAACATTCACCCCTAAAAGGTTTTCATAGCACTTTATCAAATTGAACATTCAACCATATGAAATTCTACAATATAACGCCTTACATCATCAATTCTCAAGTAGGACTACATTTTTCCCTGATCAAAATCACTCCAGAACACACAGGACATCAAAACCGAGTCAATTCGACTCGCGTCGCCTGGTGGGTTTGATGAGTCATTATTTTCCTTCATTCCACTAGCCCTTGTGTACCCATTTGATAGTTGTTCAGTGCTTAATTGTTCATCTTTAGTGTGTTTTCATCTGTTGGGCTTTATTGGGTCACTGTTCTGAATTTGGGTTAATTTCGCATTATTTGACCTAATTTTCGTTTTTAATTATTTTTAGGTATTTGGGTGAAACAATTTTGGAGCTTGGACATTAATATTCAGTTGAAGAGAGTCGCCACATCATTTCCACATCATTTCCATGTCATTTCCACGTCATTAGAGTGAATGGGCCAACATTAGAGGCCCAAGAGTGGCATTTTTGTAAATATGAGTGGCAAGAGTGACAATTTTGTAAATATGAGTGGCAGAGTGATGGGATCACGAGAATTAGGTTTCTCCTTCATGCAAGAGCCGCACACTTCATCTTCTACCTTTCTCCAAACTCCATTTTCTCTCTCCAAGCTTCCATGGAGGTGCTCCTTGTAGTTTTTCACGTTTTTAGCTAATTTTTACCGTTTTTATGAACATTTGACAGCACCCATTGAGGGTTTTACGGTTTGAATTCGTTTTCTTGCTTGGGAAGTTCGTTTTGTGGGTTTTATAGACCTGGAACAACACCCATTAATGGGGTTTTCACATTTATATATGATAACACCGTTTTACATTCCATTGAAGCTTTGAAATCTCTCTTTTTGCTCTTAAATTGCGTTTTCAGAATTCATAAGTTAGGGTTTTTGATTTTTGATGTTCTGGTTCAGATTTGAAGTGTTTCATTCTTCCATTTTGATGTCTAGCTAACCCTATTGCATTGATTCCTTGACGAAATTGAAATGAAACCATGAGATTGTTGGTCGTTTTTGGGGTTCCATTCGAAATTGCCTTTGTTTCAGGTTGTGTTTAGATGATAAACACGTATTTGATGCATGCTTATTCTCAAATTCGTGTGTGCACATTAATGGCTCGTATTCATGCTTAATGTTTATAAGTTTAGTCACAGCTTGCTTAAATATGTGGGTGTTAATTGTCTGAAATTTGTTGTGCTTAATGACAATGAATCCATGGTAATTTTTGCTTAGTTGATTACTTAGGATTCATGAGAGCAAATTCGAATAGAACAATTAATTTGGTAATGTGTGATTGGTGGACTTTCAATTGAATCAAGGAATTATTGTGTGTTCATATAACTGTTAAATTTATCTGCGAATTGAAGTTTGTTGTGAATCGGAATCTGCCAACCCCCCCCTTTGTTATTGTTGCGTTCATCTGGAAATTAAAGCTTTGAATGAAAATATTGGTCGTTAGGACAACTTGGTTCACTTTCATATACTGCATTTTAAGTGTTTTAATTTGGTGGGGTACGACCTCTATCACCCAGCGGGTGTTCATCACCGCCAGGTAGTTCATCACTAAACCCAGAAACTGGGTTGCAGGTATGTGGCGCCTAGCGATACAGGGATTCACTGCCAGGCGGTTCCTCAGGGAACCAAAAACACACTAAACTAGCATGTGCCGCCTGGCGGCTATGAGCAGCCCGCCAAGCGATTTCTGGAAAAATTCCAGAAACGCAGATTTCAATGCAATTAAGAAAAATCAAACATATACATTCTATACTCATACAATTATGCATAAAAACTCAGATAGTACGTGATTCAGCTCCCCTAACCTGGATCATTTTGCTTAAAAGTGAATTACTTGAGTGCTTCCAATGATCACCAATGACCTCCCTTTTTGGTTTCCTCTCAATTCAGTCTTAGTTCTGCACTAAACTTCACCGCTCTCCAATTTTCGTGCTTTGTTTCTGGGTATAATTTCAGCCTTGCAAAACCTTTTCTAATACCTCACTTTTGCCTTTTAAATGGTGCTTTAAAGCTAGATCAATGATCAAAAACGAAAATGCAACTTAATTGATTGTTAATGGCCATTCATTGTCCCATTATGGGCTGTTTTACAGCCACTCTTGGCTGCTAGTTCCTCTAGGGTTTAGCTTAACCCTTCACATTCAAGCCAAAGCCAAAAATAGCCAAAAATAATGTTTAATTTGGGTTCTCCAAGGCTTGAACCCATAACCACACCAATACCAAGTCAATGCTAAACCATCATGCCAATTCATGTTTCATGCGAACTAATACAATTTAAGCATTATATCATGAGAAACGTGATTAATCATATCATTAAAATAATAATAATTAAATAACACATAAACGACATACATAGGACTTGAACCCAAGTCCTCTTACACATTTAAGTACTCTTAACCACTTGAGCTAGTACTTTTCCACATCATATCAATCAGAATTTAATGCCATAAAGGCTTCTACTACCCGCATTAATTAATTAATTAATTATTTAATTAATTAAAATCTGCGGGTCTTACAGTAAGAGGTGTGTGAGAAGAACTATCTTGCTCATGACCCAGTGGTCACTACGAAGGCCCGTTCTCTAAGAACATCAAAGGTTTCGTTCTTGTGAGCATCAACTAAGAGTGTTTAAAGATCATTCAGAGTTGGAAGAGTAGAGTTGCACGGAGGAAGTGAGAGAAGAGAAATAGGAGATGGTTTGAGATATGATTTCAAGTTAAGATGTCAACCTAGAAATGAGAAAGTAAGGGTAGATGCTTCACCAGAGGAGGGGATTCGAGATCTTGGTTTGATGAGGTAAGAGTAAGGAGTTGGTAGAGAAGTAAGTGTCTGAGTTGGGAGGAGAAGACGTGAGAAGGTTTCATTGGTCTACTCATTTGACTAGGACAAGTGAATTTCTCAAAAAAGGTTTGGAAAAAGCCAAATTGGGCAATCTTAGTTTGAGGTGTATCGTAGAGTTGCTTGGTACAAACCAAACTAGAAATTTGAAGTCAATGAAAGTTATGGTCCCAAGGTTTTGTGGAATGATGGTTATAAGTTAAGGGATCAAAGATGAAGAGAGGATGCCAAAACGATATGGTGATGGAAACAACTAAAAGTTATAAATTGGAAATAGAATAACTCGGTAGTGAACTTTGTTGCCTTGGTTGAAGCCAGGAAAGGAAGATAGATGTTATAAGTGTCGTTATGCATAAAAGTGGTTAAGAGTGTTGGTTGTGGTGCAATAGTGATAATTAACATGCTTTAGTTTGAGACTTGAAGTTATCTAAGACTTTGGTAAAAACCTACAAGGGTAGTGGAGAGCATATCGTAAGTGAGTCAGTATATCAGATACAAGTTGGTTGGGCAGGTATGGAGGAGCATTCCAGTTCTAAGGTTGCAGGTTGGGAGTTGCTTCGAGAGTAGTGACTAAACCAATCTACACAGTTGAACACATATCACTTAGCACACAAACAAAGTTTCCGGTGACTATAGGTGTTGGAGTTCTTAAATCAGTTGTGTCTGAGTGGTGGTTATCAGAGAAAATGAGGAAAACATAGTTTTCTTCCTATCTCATCGGTGAATTTTCGAAGTCGAAAATTTTTGTTGTTGGGGAGAATGTAAGACCCATTTTTTCTGCCTTAAAAGTTTAAGGGCCTAGCCCCATCTGTTGGGCCTAAGGACCAGCCCATAGGATGCCCCCAAAGACTCACTTTCAGCCTTTTGGTTTCTCATTCTACAATCTCTTGCAAAACAGCTCACTTCCTCTTTTTCTTCTTTCTAACATAGAGCTTTGCTAGGGTTTGATCAAGGCTCTCCTCCGAGGTAGCTAAGCTCCGTTTATTCCATATAAGTTAATCCCAACAGGTATTTTCACTTCCTTAGCTCTGTTGTCGTGGGTTCGACTAGGGTTATCTTAGTAACATCGTTTTTGTTCTAATGTCAGTATTTCCTGCTCGCAAATCAGTTCATGGAGCTGTAGTAATCGTCTATTGTGTGCTTGTACCTTTCGCTAGCATCTGTTCAGGTAAGGGAAGCTATACTTTTCATGCTTTTACAAATACAGTACTCGGTTTATTTCTATTTAGTGCTCCAAATGATTTTAATGTGCATTTAATGGCATGAAAAATATTTGTATGTTGTTCTGGATGGTTTTCTGTCTTGGCACGCACGATAGTAGGAGAGGTTCTGCTGCACTCGCCCAGGCAGGCTGTTGGTCGCTCAAAACGAAAAGCTCTCGCTTAAGCAAAGAACTCTGGCCTGAGCAAGAACAACTACAACCCACCCTTCTCTCTAATTCGAGGGCTCACCTAAACGAAGGTCACTCACCTGAGTGAGAATAGTGTCGCCTGGGCGGTATGGGCTAGCTTGAGTAAGACCTCGACGTGCCATCTGTATGCAGTCTCGCCCAAACGAAAGCTGGTAGCTTGAGCGAGGGATCCCTCTCCCCTGAGCAAGAGCTCCTTAGCTTGAGCAAGATAGACAGGGTTGGTTGGATAGGTGTATGTTTCACATGATTGAATGATTGGTTGCTTTAAACAGTTCAAGTATGATGCCTTATATGTTCTATATGTTATATTGGGATCTGGGATTGATGAGCTTGGCATGATATGCGTATGAAACATGGTTGGATGGTTGGTTGTATATTGGCATGGGATTGGTATGCATGATAATTCTATGATTGGGTTGATGATGCATGATTATGGTATGGTTAGGACGTAATTCCATGACCCTTTTGGTGAGAGCTTATGGTGGTGCCACATGGTCAGGACGTAATTCCATGATCCTCTTGGAGAGAGCTCATGGTTGTGCCTCATGGTGAGGACGTAATTCCATGACCCTCTTGGTGATGGCTTATGGTTGTGCCTCATGGTTAAGACGTAATTCCATGATCCCCTTGGTGGAAGCTCATGGTGGTGCCTCATGGTCAGGACGTAACTCCATGACCTTTTTGGTGGGAGCTCATGGTGGTGCCTCATGGTTAGGACATAATTCCACGAAGGTGTCGTGGTGGTACCTCATTATATAATTTAGTAAGGATTCAAGTAAGGATTGCATCCTGAAACTCTAAAGAGTTAGTTAGTCTCACGTAGAGCGTATTAACTCGAGTGGTGAGAGTAGCAGGAGGTCCTAGTCTTTGGCAGGATAATGGCCTTAGATGTTTGAAGGCTAACCTTATGCGTGGTTGGGTGAAACTTATTGGCATTGGCTCTGCGGAGCAGTAGAGGCCACCACAAGTGCAAGCATCCAATGATTCCGACTGATTATATGTATCCAGATAATTAAGTCTTAGTCTTGCTTGTTGGTCATCGCATGCTTGGTTTATTTATGAATTCTTGACTTTTAAATTGTATGAAAAAAACCTTTTCACTCTAGCTTACCCTTTCTGTTTGCTTATGTGTCTCGTGTGTGGTTTTCTCCTTTTGCGATGATCATCAATTTATTGGTGTGAGCAGATGTGGGAACTCTTGGTGATCGCAGTGGTGACGGGAATGTTGTAGCTTAGTTGAACATGGTTTGGTGTTGGGCTCGTTGTTGAGCCCACGTTGAAGAGTTATTATTATATTGTAAACCCTCTCTTGCCACTTGGTAGACAAATCACCTTTAGCACATGACTCTTTATTAGTTCGTAAGTTAGAGTAAGTTGGGGTTTTGATATTCTTTTTATGAAGACACATATAGGGTTTTTTGGACTATAAGTAGAGTCTCTCTTACATTGTAAAAACTATTTTTGAGGTTAGAAAAGTAATGCTGCCAAATTTATGCTATACTACTTGTAGAGAGTACTTTGCCTTAGAATTTAGTTTAACTTTTCTTCTATAGCTTTTGTCCAAAGTATTTTAGGGAAGTAATTTTCCCATATCATTAAGCATTGTAGCAGTGTCATAAGTGTATAAAATGAATGTAGTAACTAATCCTAAGTTAGTCTAACATCTAACAGTAGTACCTAAAATGAGATGGAAGAATTATATACAAACAATTTGATGTAATTCCTAAGAGAAAACTAAATGCACTTTAATTATTTCATGAAATGCTTATGTGTCTTGACATGGAGTTATGCATGCTAAGTTTAAAGAATATTTACACTCCTAAATGCAACTAGAATCTATGACTAATTATACTTGAAATTATGCAAAATACCCATTTTGAACTAAGTGCAAAAGAATGAAGAAATTGAGTTGGTGTCTTCATGAAAGGAGGTGTAGATATGAATGATCGAAACACTATACAATACTAAAATTTATGAAATGAAACTGAAACTTTAACAAAAGAACACCTAAATTGAAAACTCCCAAATTATAAACCATAGTTAACAAAAATAACCGTCAACTAAAATTTTGTAATTTGTACTTTTAATTTGATGCGAATTGAATCTTGGAGGTTGTTGAAACATGTATAATTTAGGAAAAGCACAATTCGACAATTAAAATGCGCGAGAAATACAAAAACATTGTTTAATGAATGCAGTAGTTGCAATAACAGTTTTAACGGTCAAACCACATCTCGATCCCTATCCAAGTTCAACTAGATTGAATTTTTTATGTCCAAAAGGCTCTTTGTGTTTCTTGAATGAAAGTCTGGCCACTATGTGTTCACTAGATTAGAACAATAGCTATGCAATTGTTACAATTCAGCATTATACAAAAACTCAATGATGAGCCATTATTTTCGTCTATTATTAGTGTATTTTCATTTATTGGGCTTCATTGGGCTAATAATTTGAATTTTAATTAATTTGGATTTACTTAGTCTTATTTTTGTTTCTTAATTAATTTCAACTTTTGTTGTGAAGCATTTTTTGGGCTTGGACATTAATTTGAGGTTGAAAAGAGGAGTGTGCCACATTTTCTATGCCACTTCAACACTATTTCCATGTTGACATTTGAGCTATAGTGACCGTTTTGTAATTCTACAATCAATAGTGTCAGTTTTGTAATTAGAGGCATGTTTGTGTGATGTGACCACGAGTTTTTCTCAAGGTTTTAGGAAAAGAACCCCTCTTTTCCATTCCATCTTTTGTTTTCACATTTTTGGAGCACCATTGAAGACCTGGAGGAGATATTATATTTTCACATTTTTGCACATTAGATCTTGTAGGAATTGCATTTTTGCACATTATCTTCTCTGTTCCGTAATTTCATTTCCATGGCTTGCTAAAATCTTTGTATTGATTCCTTCAAAAAAATGAAATGAGACATTGAGGTTGTTGCTATAATGCATTTTTGTTTCAGTTTGCTCTTCATTCTCTTCAATATGTGCTTATTAGAATGAATAAGAAATTCAGTGATGCTTAATCATGGTTTAATGTTTCTGCACTTTAATCAACCCCTTGTTCGTGCTTAATGAGTGTGGGTAGTGTTAGTTGTTTAATTTTTGTGTGAGAAGTTTAATGATGTGTGCTATGCCCAATTGCATAATGAACTTTTGTTAATCTTCGCTTAGTTGGTTAATTTTGGGTTTCATGAGAGTAATATGGATAGAATAATTAATTTTGTGACTTGTGATTGGTCAATTTTTATTGGAATTAAAGAATTAATACATTTTAACCAATGTTCATTGAATTTGTCTTACATTTCAAATCTATTTCGGTGTTTTATAAATCTGCCAAACCCCATCCCCTCTCCCCCTACCTTTTGTGTTGTGTTTGGATCTTATGAATGATAATATTGATCACTGGGAAACGACTTTAGGATAACTCCTGAGTACAACATTTATTTGTTTTATTTGAATGAAAACGAAAATCTAGTTCGCAATGTAAGAAATTGAAAATGCATTCTTGAATTATGCTTCGATAGAACAATCAGTAAAAAGAAAGAATAACAAGATATGGATGGAATAAATAATGAAATTTTATAGAAAAAAATGGATTCATGACCTAAGTCTCACTTTGTAGTACATAGATCACAAAAACAACAATTAAATATAAAAACAAGTCAAACATGAAGCTCAAACACTCGTAACTAGCTTTGGAGTCTAGGATTCTTTGCATCCTCATGGGAAAGTCTACAATATAATGGTAGAAATGAACATAATGCTATGAAGGTTGTGCATCTCTAGCTCTCCATGCTCCAACAGATCTGAATTTTCCTTTCTTTGCCCAAGCTTTAATCTACAAACTCCTAGAGAACTATTTTTTCCAATTATAATTTCCCACCTAGTGACTTATTCTATCTAATGCTACAAGCCTAAAAAAACTTACTACAATAGGTCAACTTAAGTGTAGTTATTCCTTCCAAGCTCAAATGCTTCTCTTAGATTAACAAGCATCTTTACAGTAGGTAATGGTTCTCCCTTTCCACTTTCTATTAAAGGTTGTTGCAGCTGGTAGTTTCTTACCAATGGAGTTCTTCACTAGCTACAGTAGGTATCAACTTATGGGTTTAGTACTTCCTAAGTCATGATGCATGAAGTTTAGCAGTTGTTACATTCCCAATTAGGTGCAGGTTGATCTCGATTTACTCCAACTTTGGTATATTGTTCTCCTTCAACTATAGGTCACTTTGCTTAGCCATTATGAACATGGTCTTTCAACACCCTTGTCTCACTAGCAAGTGTATTTTTGGTGTCCATTACCTTTTCTATAGCTAACATAACCCTTGATTCTGTGTGTTGCATTTTATTTACATCTTGAGCAATTAGATGTTAAGACTGTTTTTCTTCATCGAGAACCTAAAGAAATATATATTTCTCAAACCAGAACTCTTTAAAGACAAAGAAAACTTCATTTGTAGGTTGAACAAATCTTTGTACGGTCTAAAGTAGAGGCCTAGGTGTTAGTATAAGGGATTTGATTCCTTCATCAATAGTCTCGGTCGCAACAAACTGAGTTCATACCATTGTAATATTACAATAGGTTTGATAAGGATGATTTTATCATCTTGTTGTTGTATGTGGATGACATGTTAGAGGTAGACCCACCTCCTTAAGAATGTTCTACTTGTAGAAGACACTCTAACACCCAAGTCAACCAAGTGCATCAGCAAGCAATAAATGTGGTAATTAATGAACATAATTAACATACCTCGTAAAATGTGTTATTTATAATTAATATTAGTCATAGGCCTTTACCTAGATGGGCTTGGAACAAATGGCCTAATTACTTGTTAATCCTTAATTATTATGGTTAACTATGGATTATTTTGACCAACTAACTTGTGTGATGTCGTCTTAATAGTCAAACATCTATTTGGCTAGGAACAGGTTCTATAATGGTATGGCCAAAGGGTACTTGGTCATATACTGTATACTAGTCCCCTAGGCTTTACATGCTACATGTTAAAGGCTTACAAAGAGCTTCAAGGTGTCGTGTTCAATGGTCGGTCTTTGGTCCTTAACTTGTCGATCATGATGTTATAAGTCGATTTTCTTCCTATTTTGCAAACACAATTTGTATTCTTTGGCTATGTAGTCCTTTATTTATAGTAACTCCAACATCGAGAAGCGTGCCAAGAAGAAGCTTGAATAATGAAGTGTTAGATTTGATGTTGTAGGGGAGATAAAGTGTGTGAGACTATTGTGTTGCATAAGAAACGAGGCAATGTTGGGAATGTGCACAATTGGGACTCTTGGCCTTTAGATCTAGAGAGATATCATGGTTGAGGAGAAAAGGCAGGAAGGTGAAAGGTTACGAATATTTGCTATAAATAGGAGGCTAATTTGCCTCAATCAGGCACCAAGTTTTTGAGAAATTTTCTCTATCATCGATAACGTTGGAGGAGAAGTTTGTCTTGTAAATTCCGACTATTAAAAGTTATATATGTTGCATAGTGGGTCAAATATGGGTTCATGAGAGGAGTCACATAGTTAGGGTTGGGCAAAACATACTGAACTGCACTGAACCATTAAAAGCTACAATGAACAAAAAAATAGTTTGTCTTAACTACACTAAACTGAAAAACAATTCAGACGAACTGAACTGAAATGTTTTTTTGTCTAACAAACTGAATTGAATTGCACTTCACTATAATATGAACTGAACTATTATAAACTGAACTATTGTACAAACTGCACTATTTTAAAACTGAACTGCATTAACTAAACCACACTAATTTTGAACCAAATCTTACTATTTTTGAACTGAAATGTACTTCATCATTTCAATTGTTAATAAATTATTACATCAATTTAAATTGTTGAATTTTTTGTTCGAATTTTTTTATTGTTTTGTTAATAAACTTAACAAGTATATTAATAACGAATTAAGTTAAAGTATTTTCTATGATATTTATTCATGTACAATAGTTTGAAATTAACGTTTATTTGTAAGTAAAGAGTATTTTATGTATTTACAATATTTTAAATTTAAATAAAATATAAATTTAGTTAAAACATTGTACATTTAAAACTATTAATATATATTTGAAGAAAGAAATACAGAGATTGAAAAAATAGTATAAAATTAGATATAATATGATATGATTTTGTTACGTACTAAAGAAATAATAAAAATAAAATTTAAGATATTATTTATAAAATTTAATTCTCCCACTATTATACCATCTTCCGTGAATAATAGTAATTGTGTGATATATAAAAAAATACAAGAGAAAAAGAGGAAACTATAATTAAAAAAGACAGATTTTATTTTATGTTCAGTATAAAAAAATATTTAGAAAATAAGTGTCGGAAGTATTAAATTTTCTTTATCATATATAATTACATTAATTAATATAAATTATATATAACACTATTTTTTATAAAATGAAATAAATATTATAGGCTAATTTTTATAATATAACCATAAAATTATCGTTTAAATTTATTATTATAATATAAACTAAAAAGTGTTACATACTTTTTCTTATTTTTTATGTGAAATGAAAAAAAATAAAATCAAAGGACAATAAATTTTGTGCATAGTTACTGCCGTATATGAGATGAAGAAATATAATGATCGCCTGTACATTACTAGTACTAACGAAGTGTGAAACACAAAGAAAAAACTAAAATGCAGTTTAGTAAATAATTAATTCATTTAAGTTCAGTTTTTAAAGACCGTACTGAAAAATAATATAGTTCAATTTTAATACAACTAATTTAATTTATTTTAGTATAAAATAATACAATTAACTATAGTAGAGTACAGTTAAATTAATTATGCCGAGACCTAGATATCGGTAATGTGGACAAATTACTTGTCAAACGTAAAGACGTATAAAGGTGTTTGTCAAAGAGTGCGTATTGAGAAAGTCTAGAATTATAAAATTGGAAGTATGAAAACGTTACAAACCAAATAGTTTAATACAGAATATATAATAATTGTAATAATATATTTACTCGATATTAAATAGAACACAAATAAATTAAGTGTACGCGATAACTAATTAGTTAATTACAAGTGACGTTGAAGTCACAAATCATGTCTTCTAATTAAGAAAAAAAAAAAAGAAAAACCAAACTTTGTGTTTGTAATACATCTTGTCCCGATATTCTATTCAATTAAATAGAAATTCAGACAAACTACTCACCTAGAAATAAATGAGCCACATGACTCATTCAATACTAGAAAAAAAATATCAAAACTCACTCATTAAATGCTACAAAACTAGAAAAAAATATCAATTCCTTTCCCAATCAAACGAAAGTGTGTTTCTATCACACTAAGTTTGTCTTGTTGTAAGAACTGAAAACGAGAACTCATTAACACATTTTGTTAGAATCTGATCATGTGAAGGTACATAGTGAACTTCAAGACACTGTAAGAACACTGTAAGAATGTTATCATTTTAGCTAATAAGAAGCTATTAGAGTTGGTCATTTCCATTCTAAAAGGAAACAAAATAAAATATAATATTAAAAAGCCAAGCACACTCTAATCGGACAGAAATATTAAGTATAAAGAAAAATTGTGTAGACCTAACCATGCTAATAAAAAAATTTTATTATTTTGAATGTGGACCGAATCGACTCTAAATAGACACGACATAAAACATTACAAGAAAGCTTAGCTTCAAAATGTTACCAGATGGTGGTGAAAGATGCTAATAGCATCGCATAAACGTCCCTGCAGTAAAGTAAAGAAAAAAAAAATCAAACTTTTAGCGTGAGCTTAACCCACCTTCTATCCACTTTAAAATAGTTTTAAAATTTTAAAAATAATAGAAAACAAAAGGCTGAGCTAAAGTAACACACAACTTCGTTTGAACCTCGCCCTTAACTTGAAGGTTATGCCATCCTAAGGTGCTGCTAGATGGAAGGATCTTATCAACGTCCATGAATGAGAAATCATAGCATAGATCAAACTGCCGAATCGAAAAAATTGAAGTGCTATCATATACCTTTGTATCGACTAAGTTCACGAGTTGGAGATAAGCGGACTCGAACCGCTGACATCCGCCACAGGGTAAACCACTGCGTCTCAGGCCCCGACTGATTCTACCATAGAGGTCAACGATAGACAATAACTCCCCCCCGAACACAGCTCACAACTTTCATCGTACTGTGCTTAGCCTGCCCTTCTTTCTCATTCTCATATATATAAAAAGAAAAACACGTGCCTTTCTTTCTCATCGTATATATGAAAAAAAAAAAGTGTCGTGATAAGAGTGGTGCACATAATTATAATAACACGTTAGTGTAACCAACATGTTTATATTAAATTTTAGAATTTAAGTACTAAGACGTGCATATTATGAGAAATACATTTTATTTTATTTATTATGTATTACCGACAATAGTTTTAGTAAAACAAAATTAATTAATTATTTTTAATTGGTATGAGAGTTTGTCTAATGCAAAAAGAAAGTATTTTTTATTTGAAAGATTAATTGTTTGTGCTTTTGTTGCAGACGGTCATTAACTTTCCCTCTTCACACTTATTTTCGCAGAGTGGGAAGGAGAAAAGTTGTACTTGCAATGTGGAAAGGTGAAAAGTTGAAATATACTCATCTTATTAACAGTAGTGAATGTTTCAATAAAGCAATGTCGAGGCTTTCTGGGTGTTTGTTGGCAGAGCTCATCTTTGATTTCTTTATCATCTCCCTTCCCCAACCAGAGAGATGCGACGAGCACACCAAGGTTTCAACTTTCCGATACCCACTCAGGTTTTACCTCTTTCACCTTTTTTTCTTTGTTTTCCCTTCTTAATAGGAACCCAAAGGGGTGGATTCGTTTTACTGATCTATCAAGGTTGAAAATGTTAATAAGCAAGAAATTTGAAAAATTGTTTAAAACAATAAAACAAAAATAGATAAGAAGATGAAATGGAAATTGATAGATGTCATACTTCCAAGGATGAAAGATAAGTATAAGAGTTTAAAAACACAAAGGGAGGAAGAACCTTTGATAAAACTCAAGGGTTCCTGAATCACTCAAGAACATAGGAGAATCGCTTTTACTAAATTAAAATAGGTAAACTCTAATAGTTTTGAATAAATCTCAACTTTTCTTCATTGATAAAATGATTCAGCTTATATAGTAACTTTAACGACTGGAATTACAAAGGACACATAAATTGCAATTACATCCCACTTAAAGCCATTAATGATCCACTACTTAATGATTGATTGTAACTGAAATTGTGACAACCCAAAAGTCACCCAAAAGCATTCAGTTATGCATCCTCTTTGTCTCTCAAAGGCTGATAACTAAGTTGCAATTGGGTCATTATTACAACTTGAAATAAAACTAAACTAGAGTATATTAATTAATTAAACCAAAACATAATTTGGTTAGCCAATTTTACAAATAATTAGAACATTATTTAAACAAATTAATAACTTTAAAAAATATTGCCGTAAAGTTGTGCATTAGTCGTTCTCCATTTGGGCCATGATGCGACTCATATCATACCCTCCTTCGAGAAGATTTGTCCCAAATATTAAGGCTTTATTTTTCTACTAGTTTTAATATAAATTTATTATGTCATTGTGAATTTTTCTCCAACTTGAAACTAATTCTCTTCCTCCAGGATCAAATGCAACTTGAATAAATTTAGTTTTGTTCCTTTCCAATGGTTGCAATTCGTGGAGCACCTTTCTTGCCAACACTCCCTCATCTTCGTATGTAACAAGTAACTCCATGAATTGTGTTTCCTTATCCTCAAGACTTTGTTTTTCATCAGCAGACTAGATACATAATAAAACACTATAAACAAGCTTCATTTTCATACATAGAAGTTGGTCTTTTTCATTCATATGCCCATCCCTTTGTTCTTGTAAAATGACATCACAAACAGTAGAAGAAAAATCATTGACAAATAAATTTTTCGTGCTTTTTTTTCTAGTTCTTTTTATTTTTCTTCATTTTTCATTCTTTCGTCACTCTCTATTGTTTCTTCTTCTATTCTTTCTTTTTCTATTTTCTCCTTTAGCCTATGTTGATCCTTATTGACTTTTCTTGGTGTCATAAACTTTAACTTAATTTTGTGTCCCTCATGCCTTAAATAAAGCGAACATTCATCAAGATTGAGTGTTTTAAAACGAATCAATGATCATCCCAAAAGAAGATGACAAGAGTCCATGGAAGCGATATCACATAATACTTCTTTCACACATTGCCCTGTACTGAATTTGATCCATCCTTAATTCGGGTGAAAGCTTGCTGGTAACTAGAGTTTCTCTACCAATCTTTGGCTCGCAACACTGTTGTTGCTTCCGTAATCGTATGCAACTAAACATGGGTGGCCTTCGATTAAACATCCTATATAGTAAACTTCCATTGATATTCCAAACCTAGAGCCAGGCTCTAATACCAAATGACGGGAATCCAGATGGGTGGATTCCTTTTACTAATCTATTAAGGTTGAAAATGCTAATAAGCAAGAAATTTGAGAAATTTTTTCAAACAAGAAAACGAAAATAGATAAGAAGATGGAGTGAAAATTGATAGACGTCACACTTCCAAGGATTGAAGATAAGCCTAAGAGTTTAAACACACCAAGGAAGGACAGACCTTTGATAAAACTCAAGGATTCCTGAATTACTCAAGAACATAGGAGAATTGCTCTCACTAAAATAAAAGAGGTAAGCTCTAACCGTTTTGAATAAAACTCAACTTGTCTTCATTATGAAAATGGTCAGCAGATACAGAAGGTTTAACCACTGGAATTACAAAAGACACATAAATTGTAATTACATCCCACTTAAAGCTATTAATGATCTCACTACTTAATGCTGATTGTAACTAAAATTGTGGCAACCCAAAAGCATTCAACTATGCATCATCCTGTTCTCCCAAAGGCTGATAACTAAGTTGCAATTGGGTCATTATTACAACTTGAAATAAAACTAAAATAGAACCCATTAATTGATTAAACCAAAACATAATTTGGTCAGCCAATTTTACAAAGAATTGGGTCATTATTTTAACTAACTAATAACTTTAAAAAATATTATCGTAAAGTTTTGCATTAGTCCTTCTCCATTTGGGCCATGATGCAACTTATATCACTTCTTGTTCCTGCAGAAGAAACAAGATAAGTTAGGCACAAGCGTCACCTTACCATGTAGTCCACTATCTCTTCGGTTGGCCTTTCTCTGGTCGATACATGTCAGCTTGAACCCAGGAGGGGTTACCTGCAGAAGAGTCTCCGAAGCTCAAGTAAGTCAAAGCTCTCAGAGAGTCAAATCAGTGATTAATGAATGCGTACCTTTAATTGAT
>Ga0209589_1008134_pt1 | contig 16507 bp, 14 predicted proteins | sample CowpeawhiteBW_FD_187525 | JGI IMG/M metagenome (GOLD analysis project Ga0209589, IMG submission 187525) | Root nodule microbial communities of legume samples collected from California USA - Cow pea white BW (SPAdes) (version 2) | ecosystem: Host-associated > Plants > Roots > Nodule | place: USA...
AGTAGTGTCGCATAAAAAGCTGCTCCCCTTCGATATAAGCGGAGTTCCGGAGTACAGGCCCCAGGTCTTTCCTTTCCTGTATGGCAGGAAGTCCCTCCAGGTTGTCTGGTTAACCGGGCTACCTATCTCCTAGTCTTGATCTACCCGGTCCCCTCGGAATGAGATGGAGATGGAAGCAGGAGCGGAGAACCCCAGCTGGAAGGTCTTTGGTGCTCGAACCAGGCTGCTTCCTCTCCATCTCCTGGACTAAATTAATACCAAAAATCAATTCCAAATTTGAGTGAAACTTAGAAAAAAAATATTTAACCCATTTAAATTTAACACAAAGCATGTTTAGCAATGAAAATCACATCGTGACATGATTACCATTCTCTTGTATTACCAGCTGACCTGTCACCCCAGCACCGATAGTGCCGACTCGGGCCTTCTGTCGGTGGCAGCAATATTTTTCGCAGTGGTGCATTCCCCTGTGATTGTGGCACAGATCATCAGACGTGCGAGGAAAAGGGCACCTACTCACACCAACGCCCTCCAATTGCTGAAGCCATCAAGTGAGTTAAGAATATTCCTATGCCTTCACGGACTTGATAGTGTTCCTGCTTCCATCAACTTCATGGAGATCTCGAGAGGGATATCAGACCCTGGATTAGTAATATATGTCGCAGAAATTATTGAGTTAACTGAACATATAGCATCAACAATGGAGAGTGGTGAAGGAGTACAGAGTAATACTATAAAAGACAAGGCCGTGATAGAGATGAGAGAACAAATAACGAACATGTTTCAGGCCTATATAGATACTGATGGAGATGGTATTACTCTCAAAAGAGCGATGGCACTGTCAACAATCAATAACATGGCGCAGAACATCTGCGTTTTAGCAGAGAACTTGATGGCTGCACTCATTATACTTCCATTCCACAGGAACCAGCGTCAGGACGGAAAATTCGATACTGGAAATCCAGGCTTCAGATATGTGAACCGAAAGGTAATGTGATGTCATTCATTGTCAGGGAAATAAATGCTTTTCAATGTTATCTCAGAGAGCTTGTAGTTTCTGCACTGATAGACATTTTTTGTTGAACAGTTATTAAAGAACTCTCCTTGTTCGGTGGGAATTCTGGTGAACAGAGGTTTTGGGTCAATTGGGAAAATATCAAGGACTGAGCCATCGGTTAAAGTAGCAGCAATATTCATTGGCGGAAGAGATGATAGAGAAGCACTTTGCTATGTGGGTCGTGTGGCATGGCATAAGGGAGTGCACGTGACAGTGATAAGATTCCTGGTAGATACCAGTGCAGAATCTTCAAGACTTGCAGCTTATAGGGTGACCCTCCCAGAGCAGGAGCAGGAGATGGGATTGGATGATGAATGTTTTGCACAGTTCTATGAACAGCATATAGTTGGAGGTCGCATTTCTTATTTGGAGAAGCATCTTGCAAATGCATCAGAGACCTTCTCTACTCTTAGATCCTTTGAAGGGGAATACTCACTGGTGATTGTAGGAAGAGAAGGTGGAGCAAACTCCATATTGACAAAGGGTATGAATGATTGGCAACAGTGTCCAGAACTGGGACCAATAGGGGACGTTCTTTCAGGACCAGATTTTTCAAAGTCAGTGTCTGTGTTGATAATTCAACAACACAAACTTAGAGGAGAACTAGCTGGGCTTGACGAGGACTTCACTATCATGTAGTACATGTAAATGGATAGGTAGTGTAGGAATAGATACAAACTGTAGCAGAGAAACAGAGAATTGCTAGAACCACTGTGAAAATTGAATAGATAAATGTACAATTTGATAGATTTACTCAGAATGTTGTAATCAATAAAAATTGCATTCAGCAATCATGTCTACAAAGGCACGCAGAATACATTGGTACTCACAATCCTACAAGTCGAAAGGAAAATTAAAACATGGAGAGTTCACCCCACAGAAACATATCTCTCTACACTATTCGATTTGTGGAATAAATCATACAAAACTAGTTGCTTCTAAAAAAGATGATTCTTAAAAAGACTAAGAGGGGGAAGAGAACAAAAAATCATTCTAACTTCAGGTAATTGTACTTCCATACCAAGTCCGAAAGCTATAAAAAACATACAGATACTTACTAGTAATTGCTGACATAGCTATCTCCGAGTCATTCCGTCGAACTCGAAAACAAGATCAAAATTCACAATTCAGTTCCGTCGCTATTTGTGTCACAACTTGGTGTGTTTTTGGTCGCTAATTTTGTTGTCAAATCTTGTTTCTTTTCTTGACTGCTTGAGATTCCGTGAATTTTGTAACGTGATTACGGTGCTGCATGGCACGAGTTGGTGTGAACGATGCGATAATGCAAGCGGTGAAGACGGCGCATCCTTGGCGTGAATTAAGCATGAGGTAGCATGCAATTGGCATTGTTTCTTGCGTAAATTGGGAGCAGCTGTTCGGTGGTTGGTTTGCGGTGCAGGACAACTTCATTCACAATTTGGGCACGTTATGTGAATTAAGGGAAAGCGGCGATCTCCTACGATAATTGGTGAGTGATTGAATTTTGTGTTCATGGCATGCAATTGAAAACGATGCAGATTTTGAAGTGGTTTAATTTTTTTGGCAAGGAGCATTTCGTCAAGGTGTGCTGGTGCAAGATGAAATAATGAGAATGAAACAGTGTAAGAATTCAAATTCGGGTCATGGTGCAAAATGAAAGCATCTAGGTGGTGCACTGTCTTGAAGCAGTGGCATAATCATCATATGCAAAGTTGTTCGGTGAAGCAATTTATCGAGCAGCTGGTGGGTAGTTTTGGCACCGTGAAAAAAAAGCAGTTTGGTGTCACTTTGCTATGCATTCGGTGGACAATTCGGAAGCAGCTGCGGAAATTCCGTTGGCAATGTGGTGCAGCAACCAAGCATTTTTTTCACACAAGGCATTGCCAAACATCTCGATGGTGCAGCGGGAGTTTTTTTTTTTTTTTTTGAGGCATTTTGTCTGATGAATTGATGTCATTTTAAATCATGAATTGGGGTCATTTTATCTATTTGGTTTGTGAAACAAGTCCCTTAGCTAAAAGTTCCAAACATTTTTATTCTTATCTTATGAATTTCTAACTTATTTTATCTTATAGAAAGGACTTTGTTATCTTGCAGAGGTTGAATGATACATTCTAAGACTTTTACCTTTTCTTAAATATTATCTACTAACTTTTACTTTATTCAATATTAATCACATAGATTGTTTTAAGATTTATTAAATAAAACACTTACAATTACCAACCCAGATTACACCATATTATGAGCAAATTAATTAACTTCACTAATAATTTTACCTAAATGACTAAAGCATACTCCAAACAATATATATGATTAATGATAACTAAATAATTTTTACGCAAATATGACTAATTAATAGCCACGAAAAGTCCTCGGCAGAATATAATTGTCACAGTTAATAATTCCACACCGAGTCCGTTATATATATCATCCATACAGCTATTTACTAACAATTGTTGACATAACTATCATAAAGTAACTGTTTACAAATGTTAAAATTTCTTCAACACAACCATATTTAACAAATCTCCCAAAATGCACAAAACATCCCATTTAAATTCCATTTGGCAGAAGTGATTCACTATTTCAAAAATATCTGCCAGGGCATGTAACGTGACACCATCCAATCAATAGTCCCTTGAAAACTTCAACATCTCTGCCTGCAGTAAAATTTTTGAACATGTTATTACCGGCCCAACAAAAAAACAAATGATAATACTGAACAGGGTCCATACATACTATAATCATTTTTAAGATGCACTGTTTAGAATGATATTAAAGATGTTTGAAGTGGCTATTAGGTCACCTCATAAAAACCATCAAGAGACATTGGTAAGTAATTATCTGACATTCAACAGGTTTGCATTCCCAGATTAAACAAAATCTATGTCTGAATCCCACGTGTGGCATTGATGTCCTTAATTAGACATACATATTTCAGTTTGCATTCCCAGATTAAGTAAAATCTATGTCTGAATCCCACGTGTGGCATTGATGTCCTTAATTAGACATACATATTTCTAAAATGACTCTAGAAAAAAAGGTCATAGAATTTAGATATATTGCACTAAGAAAACAAAAAGACGCTTTTACCTCAAACGCATTCTTCAAATGATCAAGTTCCCTGTCCAGATCATTAATAGACTGATTATATGCCTGCATTGGCGAAGACTGGCTTGTAGTATGTATCTACAACAAAAACAACATAACAAATAGTGCTCAAATAACTATTATTTCTCATAAAAAACAATAAAAAATGGGTAAGTACTCCCCAGTTCCTGGAAAATAAGAAAGAAACTATAATACCTACATATCAAAATACTAAAATAGAGGCAGATGGAGGCAACCAAATGGGTTTAAAACTATGAAGCAAAGACACTTCCAAACAGCGAACATGTTAAGTCGTATGTCTGACACTGCATACACACTTAGATAAATTTTTATTTTTAACATTTATCAAGTGTAGAGTAAGTCATGCTCATTTTAAAATATAAATTCTCTCCTGCAATTCAAATTTTCATTTTAGTTTTAAGCTTTGTAACATAGCAAAATGCTGTGAATTATTATTAAAAAAAATTTCATGTCTCCATGTTCCAATTCATACCAGAACCATACCATATTCATACCCAGTGTCATATCTCTTCTTCTTAGGTTTTCACACCACCAGTTCAGTTCATTTACATCCAAATTCTAACAACAGGACAACAATAGAATGCATCCTAATTTCCAACTAAACTAGAATTTGCGTCTTCTTTTTCTTTGCCCCTAAACCACACCAGATAAATAGGTTACAACTAAAATCTTGCTTGCGAAATTTCGAAAAGTAAGAAATAAAAAAATAATAATTATTCCATGAGAAAAGAAAAAATTGAAGCTAATTGATGACAAGAAAAATTCGTTATCTCACCCTGACAATGATTTTGTACTGAAGAGGGTGGGGAAGCTTGTATCCAGCAAATAACACGTTGGGGTCTCTGTGGAGTTGCCTGAATATCAATTCATTGCCAACAGCAACAGCAGCAGCAAAGAAAAGTTAGGGTTTCGCGGTAATTGAATAAAGATTAAGAGTAAAGGGAAAGGTATTTACATGCGCAAGATGTTGCCGATAGTGTGTTCCTCTCGCTCGATGGTGAAGGACGCGGCATTGATGATCTTGGTGTCCCTCTCGTAAGAGACCCTATTTTCAACGTTGTATAAAAAAAAAATGGGAATCAGAAAGTGCAAATGAAAGGTGGAAGAAAAGGATTGAGAGAGGAATTAGTTACTTTTTGGTGCCTTCAGGAACGACGAAACGCTCATAACGATCTGGGGCATTCATGGCTTCAGTTCTTTTCTCTCTATGCTATGACTACTCTTCTTCCTCCCTCGTTCCACCACTCTTCAAATCAAATACCATCACACTTAAAACGGGCCAGGCCCAAGATCTTCTCTCTACCATAAACATTAACCCAAAACCTCTCACTCCCTTATTGTTATTCTAACCAAGGATTGATAAATATTATATATATTTTTAATTTACATATAATATGTATTTTATTCTCCATGACATGATAGAAAGTGGTTTATGTTATATACAAGTCAAATACAGAACTCAGAAAATAGTTTTCATTAGATATTAAAAATAGGTTAATGTTCAAGAGACGGTTGGAGCTTTATAAAGGAAGGGATAGGGGCAGTGAAATTTAATGTTAACACGTTATTAATTAACAAATTTGTATAATGTCCAATAATCAGAATTTGTCCGCTTCTAATCATTTAAACAATTGCAATCTACCATATTTTTATCATACAGATTTTTTTTTCATCTGAATTTTCTTTTAATTTTGCACAAAAGTGACTCTTACATCTTAATTTTCTTTTAACCTCCCATTAGTGTTATAATGTCCTTCGCTACTTTAAGCAAAACGAGTAATAATAAAATTAAAAATGACAAAAAACAGCTCTAATTTGTCAGATTAGGGCAGTAGAAGTATAAGCTGTACATTTAAACGAGAGGAGTTTTTGTTGAGAACCTGCTGAGCCACCCTGCATATAAATTGTCGCCATAAGCAGCTAGAATTGTAATACTTCATTTGTTTTTCACTACCTTATCAAAACCACTTTCTATAATAAATAGTAGTAAATAATTATTAAAGTAATTTAACTTTTATAACTAATACAAATTTGTTCCCAATACTTGTGTACTGAAATTTGCAGAATCGTCTTCACCTATGCTTGTTTAACGATTTATTTTTACACATTTTCGTGTTTTGTTCCTGCCCACGCACATATTTCTATTTGTTTTAAAGGACAATCTTAGTGGATGCAAGTGCAAATATGAAGGGCGAAAAGGCAGAAGTAAACTACCATCTAATTTAACAAAATGACAACAGTTTCATCTTTCAAGACAAATATCTCAATTCATGAAGCCTTGACCTCACAAAAACAACTAGCAACACTAATCATACAGCTAACAGCTTCGCCTTTACTTATCTATTCTACAGAAATGATGACCTATACACCATAGGTAGAATCTACTTTGAAATCAGATACATGTAGAAAAGCAACAAAAATCTAACTAGCAATCGAGAGAACCTAAAGCCCAGAAAGAGGACTGAGTAAATGGTTAATTCTTTCAAGAAAACTGAAGTTTGCTCCAATTGAGAATGCTTCACCCAAAAATCAGCGGCAATGTGAGCAGCTACGAATATAAATTCAGCAAGAGACCTTAAAGATGAAAAATCTTCAAAGTCAATTAAAAAAGGTCTCCACATTAAATGGTCACTAAGGGTGGTGGACAGGTGTAGTTCATGTCTTGGATCTCTTCTGCTTTTGAGGAACAAAACGGACCCCCTGTTTCCTGAGTTCCAAGGTCTTCACTTTCCCATCGTCTAACGCAACATACAACTTTGAAGTGCCTTCAACTACGTCAGTAACCACTCCCTTGTGCCTGAACAAAAATGGAAGGTCAGGAAGCATAAACTGTAATATACTGCGAAGTGGAATTTTGGGGAAAAAATACATAATATTGGAACAAACTTCCTTTGATAAAAAAACTAATTTCTACGATGCCTCACCCCACTTGTGTGCTATTTTATTTAATACTCGGTTTTCCCCGTCAATAAACAAAAAGTCATAGAAGGCACTAACCAAGAATTGTCAGATGTCTGATGAACTTCAACTCTCTTTCCAATTGCATCATTTCCCAATTTCATTAAAATCCAGTTTGCATCCATGATCTCATCCATTGCATTGTCTTGATGTGATTGACTTACGCCTTCAGACTCATTAAATGATGTTTTAAAAGGTGAAGGTCTCTTCCTTTTTGACCTCTGGCCCTTGATTGTTGTCTTCTCCTCCTCCCGATGAGGGGAATTTTGAGTTTCAATGCTAGGTTTCTTGAATTTAAATCTTAGTAAAGGTTTAGAATCTTTTGGCAAAGAATGCGAAGGTGTACGATTATTATTGTCATCTACCTCATCATTTGCATCAGAGCTACCTTCTGATTGCTTTCCCAAATTCGTCCTTTCACCTCTTGATGTGGCTTTGATTCCAACCTGACCAATCATCCCATCAATACTATGTTTTATACGCCCATCAGACATATTGCCTCTACCGGCAGTTGGGTTGAATTCAGAAACATCTGGCTTAACTTTTCCCAGCTTAATCAAATTTCCTTCTCTTCCCGAAACGGTAAAAAGTTTTGATTGTCCAGAGTCAACTCTATTTCCTGAAGATCACAAGAAAATTGGGCAAGATTTAATTCAAGACAGCTCACGTCAGCATAAAATAAATTTTCAGCCAATAATGGAAGGCAATAATCAAAGTTTGTGGTGTGGGGGTGTACCTTTTCCATCAATATGCCTAGCAGTGCCGTCTTGTTTATCTAATGCAAATCTGTCTCCCTTCTTGGATTGGCTTATATCTTCATTACCTGAAAGAAAATATGAACGGAAAAAATCAAAAAAAAATGAAAGAGGAAAGAAACAGAACCGGAGAGGGCAATCAAATCATACAAGAATGCATGCATATATACACAAAATGCAGATACAATTGTGGCATATTCGTAATTATTTGACAGGATGATTAAAAGTTTTCTCCCGGATAATGTCTAAAATGGGTCAATGATTTAATAGGGAGAAAGAACTGACGGAAAAATAAGCCATATACCACTTTCTACAAAAATCAAACCACGCAATCACTATTTCTCAAGCAACAAGGGGAACAGAATAATGATATATAGATGTATACCATTAACAGTGACCAGATCTTGATCTTTTTGGCAGCTTGACGTATCAGACCGTGGGGAACTGGCCACATTAATTTTCCGTGCTCCCAAATTTATGACCAGCTTCTTCCCTTTCACATTCTGAGTTTTAACACTCTGCTTTCCACTTTCCTCTTCACTATCCAGAATATTTGGCTTGTTGCTTTTAATTCGAACAACTCTAGGTTTCCTCTCTTCATCACTGACCATCACCTCATCAACAAACTTATGCTTCAAAACTCCTGGTTGACTAATAGGGAAAGATGCTTCAGTTTGACTCAAACTTCCAGTAGCAGGTGATGAGTAAACATCTGGACCATCATTTCTCTGGGATTGTATATCATCATTCTTGTCGTCGTCTAAGCTATGCACAGATTTAATATCACTGTGTCCATCAAAACTATTATGTGTGTCAACTTTATTAGTCATAAATGACTCAGAGTCTTTTTTCTTGGCAGTTTTTTTGCTTGAAGATTTCTTCTTTGGTGAGTCATTTGCCAAATTCTTCAGAGAGAACTTAAAGGAACGGGTATATTCACTCTTTAATTTTAAAGGCCCACTATCCTCATCATCTGAAAATGGTGAAATGGAAAATATCTCATCTTGAGTGGGCAAACCAGCTGCAGCCCTCAAGCTAGCAATCAAATCTCTCTCAGCAACATTCCTTCTCCTCCAAATCTCTTGTGCAGCATCTTCAGGATTCTTGACCTGAAGCACACAAATCCTCATAAGATGGATGGAGAGAGTAAAAGATCACGGTTTACTTATCTCAAAGAGTTTTTCCATGGGAGATAAAAAGTAATTATATATTGAAGGCATATACCACATACCTGATAACATTCCCCACGACAAGTGGGACACTTATACTGTAAATTCCCATCCACTTGAAACTGGTGATATTTTTCATCACTGCAAAACATTTATTTCAAAAGCAAGATTCTATTAATGTCATTTCAAAACAGGCAGGTCCAATGAAGTCGTGATTTATAAAGCAGGTCGGGGCACATCAACAAGCACACCATTCAAACAAAAATGTTGAATAAATAACTAGAAACAGACAAATTTCATAGAAACTAATAGGTAAAAGGGTTAACAAAGTATGTATCTCGAAAAGATTGAGTGCAATTTACTTTATTTAAGTGTCAATTTCACTTTAAGTGTGTTGCACAACAAGTTAACCATACAATAACTTCTATTCCAGATAAAATGATGCATGATTAACACCCAAATACTAATCCGCCCGGCACTAAAATGTTAGGATCAAGAAGCAAAACTAGAATGTAATCATTGTCTACAGCATAATAAAACCGAAGAATGTTCCTAAACACGTATTCCAAAATTGCACATAAAAACAGTCCATATATGACATGAAAGCTAAAAGCAGTCCAACTTCACAAATGTGACGGGTAAACTAACCTGATATTATCACACTGACAATGTACCCAAAGCTGGCAAGTATCACAGCAAACCATAGGTGTTGATTCTGAATCTCTGTAGACCTACAAAATTAGTCAAAAACATACAGTGAGCATTAAGAACTCCTGCTCTGCCCTCATTGTTTAATTTTTTCAAATATAATCTAGTATTCAGGGTGGGTACAAAAAGAGTTAAGGAAGAGAGGCCAAGATGAAATTAACTTATATTCATACATGTACAGCATAATATCAAAGATGGACAAGAGACCTTGTACAAACCTATATCACACTTCAAGACAATATTTGAAAATCCAGAGTGCATGCATGGGTGAGTGCACAATTTTATTCATGGTTCCAAATATCATAAACGAAATATAAAAAACTGCAGATTCCATGAAAAAACGAGTACACACACAAAGATAGAAAGAAATTGCTTCTAAGACTGTTCTAGGAAGTTCCCCCAATGATGCAGGGTTGTATCCTATTCCGCAAACCATTCATGGTTCAAAATATCACAGATGAAATAAGATAAGCTGCAGATAAGTTCTGTGAGAAAAACAAATACACACGCAAAGATAGAAAGAAATTGCTTCTAAGACTGTTATGAGAACTTCCCCCAATGATGCAGGGTTGTATTCTATTCCGTGAACCATTCAAGAAAGGAAGATTGGTAGAGATGCTAACCTTCAAGCAAACGGGACAGTAGTTCCCTTTTGTAAACAATCTTCCACATGCATCACAGTTTGTGTATGCCATAAACCACCTATACATTTTTTAGGAAACAAAAAAAGAATGGTAAGTCCATCCTATAATGATAATATGATGAATCAGCACGGAAAGGGAGGAATTAACTGCCATGGAGCCATGTAAAACTATAAAGGCAAAGAAAACGTTAAACTACTTCAAATATTCCACTAGACTTGCGCATGTCTAAAATTATAAAAAGAAAATGCAAGCACACACTTCAAATATGAGGAAGATAAAGTGTTTAAATTCATGAGTTAAAAATAAAAACAAAGCACCATTTATCATTTCTGAAACTCCTAGAGCAAAAGGTTAATAAATAAAATAGAGAGTAGTAACTGGAAGAAAAAAACATCAAAATTTTCCTTTGTTTCAACCAGGAAGATTGACTTTGACGACAAAACTAACTTATCTTTCATCTTACAACTTTCATCGGGGCATTAATAGAGTCATTATAGAAGGGCAACATCACAATAAATCATCAAAAAACAGTAAGAATCAAAGCAAAAGCTAAACTATTCAGAATTCATACCTCACACTTAATCCATTTCCAGGGACATTTGACCCACAACTGTGACACCTTGCATGTTTTGTGCACAAATAGGGCCCATTACAAACACTCTGCATTATGCATAATAATGAATGAAATGACATGTATAAAATCAATATTAAGCTTACTAGAAAGGTTACAGACTCTACCTTATGAGGAGGTTGCAGACAGTAACAATGATAAGCACCATCGCACCTTTTGCAAAACATGAACTTACTTGGATCACCAGTCCTTCTGCAAGCCTGGATGAAAGAAATTAAGCATAAGACCACCAGAGATCCAATTAAATATTAGCTGGTACATGGAAATTTTCTATGAAGACGTTCAATTTTGATAGGAGCTTAAGTATTATAGGTTGCCTAAGTCCCACAGTAAGTACTATGGGATACTCCAGTGTAGTCGTATTTAAGTGTACGATTCTTCCCCCTTAATAGCTGGATTTAGAGGGTGGGTTCCCTGTGCTTGGGTACTAGTCAAATTCATCAGTCAATCGAACAAGCAGGTGAAGTACACAAGAAACCAGCTATTTTAAACACTCCACATTGAAATAAAAGCTGAATTTCAGGGATATTTAAAATCAACCAGCATATGATCATACACAAAGTAGACTATTATTAGGTTCACGGTGAATGCTAAGAAACATGATTCAGTCATATGGCCACATGATGACATAATATCCAAACTCAACTGTTTTTATATAAACATATACACAGGAAACAAAATAACAGCAGACATCCCAAAGACAATGATTGTACCTGGTATAAAGAAGACTTTATTGTAATTAAAAAACAAAGGTATACATATAGACACGTTCCCATTCTGTACGGATAAAGGGAATGTCCTATTTCATTCAATTAAAGACGCAAATCTTAGACTCCACCAAATATTGCCAAAAAATAAATAAATATCAATTTTCAGGTCAAGCTACGATATCAGAACTATATGATATGCAAACCAAAAATTCAAGGAAATAACATGAACCACCACTGGTGTTAAAGCATTGCTGCTTTCATTCTAGGGAGGGCAATACAAACATACTTCGCAAAATAGATGGCTAGATGAGAGTGTGATCAATTACCAAGCCAGCAACCATTTTCACAAATAACGTGAACCTTCCAACAAACAATACATGAAAAAGTACAACCCCATTAGCATCACACTCCACTCCTTACCTCACAAATTCGGCAAAGAGGACAGGTCCATGAACTCCAATGAAATAAATCTGCCAAAAAGGAACCCACAACGTGAGAATATACAGCACATAGACCACACTGACATACACATGAGCCACCTTACCTCTATTTCGACCCCAACTTCTCAAGCAGTTCCTGTGGTACTTTTTACTACAACTTTTGCACGACAGCATCTTCTGAGCTTTCTCACTTCCTTCATTCTCTCCGCACTTGCAAATTCGACAATAGCTCCTATTAGCTTGCCCCTGCTCCTCTCCGGTAACATTTCCTGGAGTATTCTGCAAAATCAAACCGCAGAATCATATCACATTATTAAGACCCAGTATAACAAAATACCCCACAATCAAAACCACTTCTACACCCAACTACATATTCAGAACAACGACAATAACACTCAGTCCAATATAACGTTGGTACCAAAACCACAACAATCCCTACAGTGATAAATCCTGCTCATCTATCAAACCATGCATTCAACATCAAAACTCCGACAGCAGTGAGCTAAAATCAACATTTAACACGAAACAACGAAATTAAATTCCACCAAACAGAGAGCACCAACGCCAAACACTCATAGTCAAGGCTCACCACAACGTCGCCGGACTCAAAGCGGCGGGCGTACTCCTCGGCGGCGATCATGGCGGCGGCGCCCTTGCGCTGTAGCGCGATGCGCTTGGCCTTCATGGAGGCAGACTCATCCAGCGCGTCGGCGTTGAGAGGAATCCCGTCCGGCGGCGGCGGAGGCGGCGGCAGAACCTTGGGGACAGGAACCTGAACGGTGGCATCGTCCCTGCATGTGTCGGCAAGAAAGTCACGGAGCGCGCCGACGTCCTGAGCAAAGCCATTGGCAGCGGAACCGTCGTCGGAAGCGTGAAGGCCGCGAGGAAACCCTAGCGCGCAGAAACAGATTCGGCGACTGCAAAACACAAAAACAAACCACAGCAGAACGAAATGAAACGAAAGGGAAAAGAGTGTAAAGCGAAACTCTATATATAATAGAGACCGGTTATTGTAATCGAAAAGAGGAGAAGAGAAGAGAGGAAAAAAATAAAAAGAATTGGAGAAAGATAGCTTAGCATTAGCATAGCATAGAGCATTACCATGTAATTGGACAAGCTACGTGAAATGCCATTTTGTGTTGAGGTGTTGTAGATTTAGATTTCAATTTTCGTGTTTAGGGGATCGCTCCCCCTCCTAAAATTACTTCTCCTTTTTTTTATATAAATAAAAATTGGAGAATTGCAATTTTAAATGTGTGAAAAATAAAAAATAAATAAATAAAAAAAGGGTGAGATTTGAGAGAGAATGCTGTAACTAGCGTGGTGCTGAGACGAGGAAGGAGGAATCGGAGGAGAGAGAAAATCAATTCAATTGAATTGAGATGCGATGCGCCGACCCGGGCCTTGTGAGAGTATAAACTCTTCCGCTCTTTTTTAAGCCTTTAAATAACCTAGGCCCATCATGCTTCCCCCAATTAAATAACTAAATAAACAAAAAAACTGTTTTTCTTGTATTTTTTGACACAGTTTTTGTCTCAATCGTTTTTTATGACATTTATAATGTAAAAAAGAAAAATAGTTTCTATGAATTAAAATTAAAAAAATACTCTATAATCTTAATAGTGATATGGAGCACGTATAAGCACGTACGTACAAATACATCCTGTAAAATTGAAAATATTTTATTTTGTAGGAAACCAAATATTTCTAAATGAAAAAAATATTGGTCAATTAATCAAATTAGCTACAGCTTCATTATAGTAATTACATAAAATATATAATTAATATTATATTAAATTTTTTAGTATTGTTAATTTCTAAAGTTAGTGTTTATATCTAGCACCATACACGATCTGTCTATCGTATATTTGTCTATGGTACCGTAAAACGTTCTTTTTTAATAGTTTTTGTCTACAAATCGATTAAATGCCATTTTTTTTAATAAAAGGGAATTGTATAATCCTTTATCAGTGTTATTTTTTTTTATTAGATGTGATCAATGTATATATTTAGCATACACAATTTGACTATGGTATCATAAAATATTTTTTATTAGTTTCTGTGAATAAATTGATTAATTGATATTTTTTTATTAAAGAAAACTGTATAACGTGTTTTTTTAAATGATAATCAATGTGATTAAGTGATAATTATCAGCATAAATAAGTTACCAAATTATTTGAGTGAATCAAAATAAAAATTACACGAAAAATTAACGAATTTAATGAATATGATAAATAAAAAAAATTAATTGATCAAATTATAATATTATAATTTTACAATTGTGATTTAAAGTAATTTAAAAATACAATTAGTTATATTAAAATAAAATGTAAGTTGTTATTTAAAATAGAGAAAGAATCAATAAAATGTTTTAAGGCCCGCACAATACGGGTTGGTCCGTCCCGTCCCGCATATTTTATGTGGGCTGAAAACACGGATCCGTTCCGCATTTTTTTTGGCTCACGAGTCCATGGACTGGCCCGCTTTTCTTTTTTTTTTAAATTAATTTTTTTTTATGATAAGATTTTCAATGTTTAAAAATTGAGAAATTTTAAGAAATTTACAAAATTAAGTAAAAACTTTGGAAAATTAGATGATAAATTGATAATTCAACATTTTCATCATTTTCATACTATGACATACACAGTGTATTCTTTAAATTTTAGCACATTAAAAATTACATAAAATTACATAATACTTGTCTTTTCCAGTTATACAAAAATTTGAAACGTTAATATAAGAGATCATAAAAAAAGTAATTAATATACATAAGTGCAATTTTTATTTTATTTTATGCGAACTTGTAGACCGACCCGCGTAGACCACGAACCTATATGGACCGGACCTTCGGATTCACTACCCTGATCTGTCCCGCGTTTTTTCTGCGGCCTAGAGCCGGCCCGATGCACCAAACCCTAATTGCCACCCCATATTTATCAACTTTATCACCCAACGTATTCAAACCGCAATCGTATTCAAACCGCAACCAGAGTACTCTGCTGTTTGGTTCAAATTGACTTCATAATATATCCTAACAAACAGAAAGACTTATTGTAAGGCCCATTAAATTTGGCTTATTAATTTTCTGCCTTAAAGTTAAGGGTTGCCCTCTTGTGTTTGGGCCTAGGGTTGGCCCAATTGATAAAACCCCTTTCAGGATGCCCTAACCCCCCACTTTGCACTCTTGCAGAAAAATCCAGCAGCCGTCACTCTCTTTACCCTTACAGAACGCTCTGCTAGGGCTTGCCTGAGGTCCCTTTCGAGCTAGCTCAGACCAGTTCATACTCCGCGTAAGTACCCTCCTAGCTTGTATGTATTTTTCCTTGGCATTAAGTCCAGTCAGGTCTTTGTAACAAATTTCCCTTGGTTCTGTTCCTCCACTGTTTTCCAGCTCTTTAGCCGTTCTCGGGACAACAGTACTAGCTATCGTGCTGCCAAGACTTCCGTTAACCCTTCCTCCAGGTACGGGAAGTTAGGGTTTCCAGTCCTGTGTTGTTTCGACTTGTTTGTGGGTTGGTTACTAATTGTATGGTTAAATTCTTCATTTTGATGCGTGAAAGTAATCTGTATGGTTGGTTGGTCTATAAAACATGCGCGTTGCAGGTGCGAACAGTGGCAGACACTGTTAGACTCGCCCAGGCGAGCTCGACTCGCCCAGGCGAGATGTGCAGAGACTCGCCTAGAGCTTCCTGCGCGAGTGGTCGCTCAGGCGACCTGGGTGTGTTTTGAGCGAGCACACAACTCGCCCAGGCGAGAGGGATCTCGCTTAAGCGAGATCCCGCGTTGCCTTCTTGTTCCTGTTGAGCCCTCGCCTAGGTGGAAGGGGACTCGTCTGAGCGAGACTGTCTCGTCTGAGCGAGATCCCTCAGCCTGAGCGAGGTGCTGGGCGAGGCAGTGCTGTGATTGAATACTTGTTTATTCTTGAATGGTCTGTTTTGGTTGGGTATGAATGCATGATGAGTGATATGTATATAATGGAGTATGAGGTATACGTGGTATAATTCCTGAATTACAAATGATGGGTTGGCATGAAAGTTGGCATGATCTCTACATGACTTGTATATGATGAGTTGGTTACATATGTGTGTGTGTGGGGTCACAAACTTGGTATGAGCAATAATGAATCTTGGTGGTTGGTAAAGCTTTGGTATGGTTGGCATGAGGAGAAACACCTTACTCCTGATCGAGAATAACAAGTTGGTAATGATTCAACATATGAGCAATGGAGTTTTGTTGTGGGTTTTGGGTTGAAACCTTGTGTACAATGTATGTATAAATCCCTGGTTGTATATGTATGCTGGTCCGTGTCAGTGCATAATAC
>Ga0209589_1008136_pt1 | contig 16500 bp, 6 predicted proteins | sample CowpeawhiteBW_FD_187525 | JGI IMG/M metagenome (GOLD analysis project Ga0209589, IMG submission 187525) | Root nodule microbial communities of legume samples collected from California USA - Cow pea white BW (SPAdes) (version 2) | ecosystem: Host-associated > Plants > Roots > Nodule | place: USA...
AAGATGTACTGTGACAACCAGGCTGCTCTCCACATTGCATCAAATCCAGTGTTTCATGAGAGAACTAAACACATAGAAATTGACTGCCACTTTGTTTGAGAAAAATTGATGACCAAGGAAATTTGTACTGAGTTCGTTGGGTCAAATGACCAACTTGCAGATGTGTTGACCAAGTCATTAAGAGGACCTCAGATTGAGTTCGTTTGTTCCAAGCTTGGTTCATACAATTTGTATGCTCCAGCTTGAGGGGGAGTGTTAGAATTATTACCTCTATTGTATCATTAACCCTATGTATAGGGTGTTGAGTGTGGGAAACTATCTACTACCGTATCTACTGCTGTATCTAATCATGCCTAGGATCTTAGAGCAGTCTTTTCATATTCTATGTACTTGTTTCATTATAAATAGAAAAGAGGGAGAGTAGTCTTGTAGTCCACTACTCACATATTTTTAGTCTCAATCTTGCAACTACAATTTCAGTTCATGTTTCCAATTTATGTTTTGCCTTAATTCAGTTTTCCATTTTAGTTTATTGCCATGCTTTCTTCGAATTTTAATTTTAACTTTTATTGTTTCAATTTCGGTTTACAACTTTTAGTTTTCTTTATAGTTAATTGCTTTATGTTACATTTAGTTCCAGTTTTACTTGTCAATGTTTGTTTTACATATTTTAGGTTTTATTGTTTACAGTTTTAACAGGCTTAACATTTAATCAAGATTTCCTCATCGTTGCATTGCAATGTCAAATTTCTTCATTAAACTTACCTTGGACAAAGGAATTTTAACAATCTCAATAAATTAAAATACTTAATAATTAAATTATTTGCGATTGAATTTCTTCATTTCTTAAATAATTAAATAATTAGTTTAGATAAAGTAATTAAAATATTTTAACTTTTAATTTTTTTAGATAAATCAAATTAATTTTTATTTTACGGTAAACTAACTCTATTTTTAAGTTTAACGTAACTTAATTTGACCTTCAATTTGGTAGGACTCATCTTGACTTTTAGTTTAAGTTGATCTTCAGCGCAGTCCAGCCCAACTTGACTTTTTGGACTTTTTTTTGTCCTAGCCAACCAGTAATTCCACATCTTGGGGAGTTTCAATTTTCTTCTTTTTATAGAGAATTTCAAATTCTACTATTTTATTTTTTGAAATACCTTCTTAAAATTCTTTAATTTCATTTTCCTTTTAATTTCCTTACCCAAACACATCATTTTCCTTTAAAGAATTTTAAATTCTCCAAATAAATGAATTACTCTCTTAAATTGTCTCATCAAAACACACCATTACCTTGTGTTTGGATAAAGCACTTCAACAATTCTAAGACATTGAAATGCATTGCATTTGAAATTCTTGCAATTGAATTCCTTTCATTTTCTAAATAATTTGTTTAGATAAAGTTATTACAATATCATACATTTCAATTTCCAAGACATTGAAATGCATTGCATTTGAAATTCTTGCAATTGAATTCCTTTCATTTTCTAAATAATTTGTTTAGATAAAGTTATTACAATATCATACATTTCAATTTCTTGTTTGGATAAAATAATTGAATTTCTCTTCTGAAAATAAAATTTCATTTTAACAATATTTATTTTAATATATAAAATTTTTAAATTAAATTTTAAAAATATAATAGTCAACTTAAAATATTTACATTCAGTCAAATTTTTATCGAACCGACTAAACCAAATTCGGCAAAATTTTGGTTGGCGTAAACTCAATCCAATTTGGCCAAATTTAGGTCGAAGCCGACTCGGCCCAATTCGGTCAAGGTCGATTTGGCCAAATTTGGTTAGACCAACTCCACTGCATTCGACCAATTTTGGCTATCACGACTTGTTGGAATCCAGACAGTTCGACTTAGTCAAATTTCGTGCAAGGTCTACTTGGCTGAATTTCGGTCGAAGTCGACTTGACCAAACTTTTACTAAGGATGACTCAGCTAAATTTTGCCAAATTTTGACTAGGGAGAATTCAGTCGAATTTCAGATGGCGTCGTTTCGGCCGAATTTGGCCAAATTTTGGTTGGGGTCTACTCGACTGATTTCGGCCAGGGCCAACTTGGTCACATTCGACTCAATTTCTGTCGGTGTTGACTCGACCAAATTTTGTCAAATTTCGGTCGTGACCAACTAGTCAAATTGGGCTAAATTTCAGACGGAGTCGTCTCGACCGAATTTATCTCAAGGTTGACTAGGTCTATCTGACCAAAATTTCGGTCGAGGCTTATTAGTCGAATTCTCTAAGGCTGACTCTACCTAATTTGACCACATTCCGGCCAGGGTCAACTCGAGAAAATTTTGCCAAATTTCATACATGTTTGACTCGGCGAAATTCAACCGGCCAAGTCCAACTTGGACTGCATTCAACCAAGTTTTTGTTGGGGACGACTTGGTTGAATTCAGCTGAATTTCATCTGGGGTCCACTTGGATGAAAGCAACCCAATTTTGGATGAAGTCGACTTGCCCTAATTTGGCTGAATTTTGGTCAGATCAACTCGGTCAAATTTGACCAAATTTGGTTGAGTCAATGTTGATGGAATTTTGGTCGAGCCATCTCTCGCCAAATTAGGTCAAGTCGGCCTTAGTCAAAATTTGGTTATACTCGGTGTAACATCTCGATCGAATATTACTAATTTAAATAAATAAAATAGAGAAATATAAAACTGCATTTAATGAAATGTCATTTCCCAAAAACATGGGAAATTTTAAAACCTTTATTACCTCAATAATAATCCAAAATTCATAATTATAAATACTATTATAATTTATTTGAAATTGGAATTAGTCTCTCTTGAAAACCTTGAATTAATTTAGTCTTTTAGCTTTGTAAATGCGTGAATATAGTCATTTTAACTAAATTTTATTAAGTTTATTTGATGTTTCAAACACATTTCATTATAATGTTTTAGTTTGTTTACACCGTTTGACACATGTTTGCTTCAATGTTAGTTGAGAAATGCGTTTGAAATCTCAAATAAATTTAAAACAATTTGGTTTAAATGATTAAATTCACGCATTTCTAAAGAAAATAAACTAAATTGGTTCAAGGTTTCTAAGAGAAGCTAATTCTAATTTTCACTAAAAGTTGAAGGACAAAAAACATATTTAACCCTTCATTTATTTATTTAATTATTAATTAATTAATTTAGTTATTATTATAGTTGCTATTATTATTTTAATCAACAATTATATTGTAACTTTTTTCTTTAATTATCATTATTAGTTAATATTAATATTATTTAATATTATCATTATATTTGAATTAATAATTATATTTTGTTTTAACTTATTCATCTTATTATTATCTTTAGTTACGAATTTTGCATTAGGACTTATTGTGTAAAAAGTTTATTACACTTTATTACTTTTTTTACACGATTTTTTTAAATATTAAATTAATTTTTTAATTATTGTGATGTGAAATTGTTTTAACCAGAGATTATACAATATTGTTTTCAAAAATATAATATGTAAATGTTTATTAATAACTACAAATAATAATTTTCTCCAGGAAACATTCATATTAATATTTCTTTAATGATGTTTATCAATAAATTTTGAATATATAAAAAAATTATTTTTTTATAAATTAAAGTCTTTATGTATTTTTATAACAAAATAAAATATATAGTTTTTTCTTTTAATGTAAACATATTTGTATGATATATCATTATAAGAAAACTCTTAAATAATGATTATTTTTAATGAACAAAAATAACTTTAGAAAATAATTTTTTAATTAGAAATTAATTTAAAGATTAATTTTTTGGTAGCAAAAATTTTGGTAACTAATTTGATTAATTTATAATAGAAACTATTTTAATTATCAATAATTTTTAATTTGTAAATTAATATATTAATTAGTCATAATAGTTATAGATTATTTTTTTAACTAAAATAATCATTATTCAAAGATTTTCTTTGGTGTTTGAATATAATTTTTTTAATTAGTTATCATATAAGATAAAACTTTTGAATATATTTTAAAGGTGGGAAGGAGTTTAGTGCGATCCATAAATGAAAGGAAACGGACATAATTTAATCGAATTTCGACAAGTTTGACAAGAATCAAAACTTCATTGCTTTTATTAATGAATGAAACTTCAATATACTTAATATCTTGGTTTACACGTCCCAATGTTGTGCAATTTGTATTAATGAATTGATATTTAATATCTTTCTTTAATAATTTAATAACGTAATTTAATTTACATCTTTTGTCACATCCGCTAATAAAATATTAAACAAAATAATTAACATCTAATAATTTTATTTCAAAATTTATTAAAATGGTCCATGCATTGCACGGGTACAGGGAGTAGTTAGAAACAAGGGTACTGGTACCTTGACACCGGTTATAATATAACGTCTATTTGACACTCAATATGTATAAAAAACCAATTTGTTTAATAAAATGTGGGTCTCACTTATTTGGATGGAATAAGGTTAAAGATGTAAATGGTGCAAATTTTGAATTTCGTGCTTTCATTTTTTAAAGAGAATTGAATGTTGTGTTTTTGTAATTAGTGTATCTTTTATAATAGCATTATATTGAATTTATTTGTTATTTTAAAAAAAATAATTAATTAAAGTAACGTTTATAATTTCTTTCTCTTTTCTGGTCAATAATTTCAAGTCTTGAATTAGTATGTATTTTGGTATCATATGCCGATAAAAATCTAAAATAATAAAGTATTGAGCAATAAAAATTGAAACTAGAATCCATGCACATGAATATTTAGTTTTTCAACAAAACTTTTAAAAGGATGTTCCTTAGACACTATTTATTTGTGAATGATAAACTTTCCGTCGAGTACCGATATTGATCCTTTGTTGTTGTCGTTCAAACATTAAAAGGAACTGAATGTTTAATGCTTTGTTGAAAAAGAAGGGAAAGTGCAATGAAAAATGTAGACAAAGCTTCTCTGATAAAAATTAATGATGAGGGTTACTTCATTTCTTCTTTTATAAGGAAACATTAAAGGAAAGATAACATTGCTGATATACTTGATAAAATATTTCAATAATACCCTTAATCTTTTTCGATAATACCCTTAATCTTTTATGAGAAGAAAGACTCTTTATCAAATAAAATATTATTTCAAACTTCAACTGAGCAGCGTCAAGAGGGAGGTAAATAAGATGGTAGTGTCAAACTACCATTTTCCTATAAACAATTTGTGCTTCACTTCTTTCACCTTCCTTGTGGTTGGTTCACTTGTGGAAAGTTTCTCCTTACAAATAAAAAACTTTCTTCATGACGCAAAAACCATGTGGTGTTGCAGAAAGCTTCAATGTATCCGGCTATCATCCATGATATTATTGAAAATATGTGGGACCCTCCACCATTTCATGTTTATTCTACACAACCAACCATCCATATCTCGTCAGCTCCTATTCCACCTGCACCTTCTTCACTGCTATATATTATTGCTCTTTTATTTCCATTGCCTTTTCATGCTCAGAGAAAGTGAAACAGTGGAACACAATCCTTAACATTAAACTCCGGAACTATATAAATTAGAGGCTCCGCTCTTTCTCATGTCAGCAACAAACCATCCACATAAATGAAGCATTTAAGCTCATATTTTACCTTCGCTACTGCCATTGCTATTTTATTTTCATTTGAACCTCTTTCTTTTGATACTCATGAAAAGTTTGTTCAATGTCTTTACAATTATCCCCATATCACCAACTCAATCTCCGATGCTGTTTACACCCAAACAAACTCTTCATACTTCACTGTCTTAGATGCTATCATTCAAAATCGTAGGTTCTCCAACCCAAACTCCAAACCCCAAGTCATTGTCACGCCACTCGACGTTTCCCACATTCGAGCCACCGTAATGTGCTCCCAACGCCATGGCCTGCAGATTCGAACCCGAAGTGGAGGCCATGATTACGAGGGTCTCTCCTACGTTGCCGAGGTCCCCTTTGTCATCGTTGACCTCTTAAACCTTCGACAAATCACGGTTGAAATAGAAAGCCGAACTGCATGGGTTCAAGCTGGGGCAACTCTCGGTGAACTTTACTACACGATTAGTCAGAAAAGCAAAACACTTGGGTTCCCAGGTGGTGTGTGTTCCACTGTGGGCACTGGTGGCCACATCAGTGGAGGTGGCTATGGATTCTTGATGCGTAAGTATGGTCTTGCCGCAGATAATGTCATTGATGCTCACATAATAGACGTGAATGGTAATCTTCTTGACAGAGAAGCCATGGGTGAGGATCTGTTTTGGGCCATTAGGGGAGGTGGGGGAGCAAGCTTCGGAGTCATCGTGGCGTGGAAGATAAAACTAGTTCCAGTTCCATCAACTGTGACAGTGTTCAATGTTGCAAGGACATTGGAAGAGAATGCAACCGAGATCATTCAGAAGTGGCAGCTTGTGGCGAATAAAATGGACGAGCGCATATTCATTAGGGTGGACGTGAGAAAGGTAAATTCAGGTGAACATGGAAAGCAAACAATAGAAGCGAATTTTGTGTCCATGTTTCAAGGAGGTGTAGAAGAACTTATTCCATTGATGCAAAAGAGCTTACCAGAGTTGGGTTTGGACAGAAAGGACTGTACTGAGACGAGTTGGATCGGCTCCGCTGTCTTCACGAATGGTGTGTTGAGTGGATCTAGTGGCCATGAAGCCCCTGAAGTTTTGCTGAACAGAACTCAAATTTATTTAATGAAATACAAAGGAAAATCTGATTATGTGAGGAAACCCATTCCCGTTGCTGGATTACGAGGGTTATGGCGCTTGCTTTATGACGATGAGATTGAAATAGCTCAGGTTGAATTCGCCCCTTATGGAGGCAGAATGGATGAGATTTCGGAATCTGAAATTCCATTCGCACACAGATCTGGATACATATTTCATATTCACTATGCGGTCGATTGGAGAGAGGAAGGGCACGAGGCTGCACAAAGGCATATGAATTGGATAAGAAGAGTGTATAAATATATGGAACCTTATGTTTCAAAGTCTCCAAGAGCTGCATATGTGAATTACAGAGATCTTGACATTGGGGTGAATAACAATGGCTACACCAGCTACGACCAAGCCAGCATTTGGGGTCTCAAGTATTTCAGAAACAATTTCAAGAGATTGGCTATGGTAAAGACCAAGGTAGATCCTCACAATTTTTTCAGAAACGAACAAAGCATTCCTACGCTATTCGAAGAAGGAAAATAAATTAACTCTTAAACATCTAATATTAAAAAAAATTAAATGTTACTAAAAAAAATTTTAAATAGTAATAAATTTTAGAAAAAAATAATTGTGCTTAATTTTTAAACTAAAGATTATTAGTATTTAAAATAATCTAAATTATGAATAAAAATTATAATTAATGATCAACTTATATACTAATTCTTTTTATAATCAGTTAATATTAATAATAAATTTAGAGACCAATTCAATACTCAATTATAATTTTGTATTCATAATAGAAATTATTTTAGAAGGTCATAAATTGATATCAAAATTAGTCACTATAATAACTAATTATTTTCTGTCTTTAAAATTGGTTGATATTTACATTTTTTTTTTATAGTTATGTTTTTAAAGGAATTCAAATGTTTATAATTACACAAAAAAATTGAAAATTTTGATATTCTAAATTTTTGTCTCGTGTAAAATTTAAGAGATTAATTATAATTTTTTATTCATAATAGTAGTGACTATTTTAGTAATTAATATTTTTTTATTTTATAAATTGGTATCTTAATCGATCACTATAATCGCTAACAATTTCTTATTATTAAAATTAATTATTATTAAGACATTTTTTTATCATATATTTTTGCATACAATAAGTCGATATGACTATAATTTGTTTCATTTAAATTCAAAAAATAATAAAGTTGAAAACATCTTCTACCTACATAAGGTGTTTATGGAATGTTTTATACGTTTGACTATAGAATAACTAATCTTAGCATATATGTATTGCTTATAAATAGTATTCCCGTTTGTCAAATTTGAATAACAACACAAACGATTATGAGAAAGACATGCTAACAAGAAAGACGATTCTCTAAAATGAGTATTGTAATGAAAATGGACCAATTATATTATAAAAACTCAATGATCAACACATGGCCTGCATTATTGAAGAAGATTATATAAGTTATTTTGCGTGCTCAACTTCTCCACCATATATTTAAGCATAGGTTAGCTAACGTAGAGTTCAAGCGTTTATTAAATAAAGATTAAAATATAAATTTAATCCATATTTTTGTTCAGTTTTTTTTTTTTTCAATTAGGTTTTGATTTTTGTTAATTTTATTTAATTAAATTCTTTTGAGATAACATCGTTTAAATTCTTAACAATACAATGTACAATTTACATTTTCGTGTTACGTAGAAGGTTTTTATCTTACGTGATCCACTTTTTATTTTTAAATCAAAAGGAAATTATTTTTAAATCAGAAAACAACACTACAAAAATTTTATATATTAGTTACGAAATATTTCGTAGCTGATCCGTAGCAAATCCATAGCTAAAACGTTTTGTGACAGATTACCTATTAAATTGTTAGGGAATTTTTCGTAGCTAAATACAGGTAGCTAATTAGAGAGGGATATAATCCGTAGCTAATTCATAGTTAATCCCTCTCTATTCCCTCTCTAATTGAAGCAAAAAAGTTTTAAAATTTCTAGCTAATCCGTAGCTAATTTGTCACAATTCTGTTGTCGCTAATCCGTAGCTAATCTGTCGCAATTTTGTTCTCGCTAAATCGTAGCTAATCTGTCGCAATTTTGTTCTCGCTAAATCGTAGCTAATCTGTCGCAATTTTGTTCTCGCTAATATGTCGCAATTTTATTCTCGCTAATTCGTAGCTAATTTGTGGCCTATCTCTTCTCGCTAATCCGTAGCTAATCTGTCGCAATTTCTTTCTTGCTAATTTGTAGCTAATCTGTCGCAATTCTTTTCTCGCTAATCCGTAGCTAATTTGTCACAATTTTATTCTCTCTGTTATTTAGTTAATTTGTCGCAATTCTTCTATCACTAATCTGTATCACAATTGATTCGCTAATTTATTTCAATTCTATTAATCATATTCAAATATTATTTGTTATTTGCAATTACTTCACTGTTATTCACTCTCTATTATGAGTTATGTCCATGAACCTATGTCCATAATAAAAAAAGAAGACAAAGAAAATAAATGATTCACAAAAAATGTCTAAATACCTCCAATATTTTCAATACATGTTTAAAAAGGATAGATAATCAATCCTACAATGATCAAAGTATATCCATCAAACAATACAAAACAACATAAAAGTTTCCACCAATGTATAATAGTTTTAGGACACAAAAGCATCAAAGGGTATAAAAAAAAAAGTAATGCATCAACACAATTAAAACACAAAGTTTTGGATTCTTTGAGACATGTCTTCATTCTTGTTTCTTTAAAGCAGACAATAAAGATTGCATTTGCTATTGCATCTGTTGTTGCATAATTGCTTGCATTTCTGCTTGTGCTTTCATTTGTGCTTGCATTAATGTTTCTATGAAGGTATTAATCCTACAAAAGAAATAACGTTTCCTGAAACACAAACACAAATGTTTAATATGTTTATGAAACAAACCAGATTCACTACACTCTAGAATGCCGATAAAAAAAAACAATACTCAAGAACATGACTAAATAGTGAGCACTTTTTACCTGATTAAGCATCCACTTCAATCCAATTGCAGTTGAGCCCTAATTTTTGGAAGAAACATTTACTCTTCCTTCTCTAATAGAAAAAATATCCTTATTCAAGCTTATATTTATACCACTCTAGAAATGACTTTGTAATTTCCTTTCTTGTGTGAGTTCAAACTTTTGGCACCTAACATGTAGTTTGTGAAGCACCTATGAAAAGGCTTCATAAACATTATGCAATCCAATTCGTTTTTATTGTTACAAATATTTTTCTTTCTCCTACGATCAGACATTTAAAACAAGTAAAAATATCAAACTCTAGATAGTTACATTAACAATCAGAAGCTCTTGACAAGTTGGCTTAAATTTTCAACCTTAAGTAGAACATAAAGAACAAATGCACTTAAAGAGCAGGTGCACCACACTAGAGAGATAAATAATGATAAGTAACAGTCAAAATTATTACACATCAATACCAGTACATCAATTTGATTACTAAAGTTAAAGTGAAGATAAAGATGAAAATCACACCTTTCCTTGAAATAATGATCCATCATATAAACTTTATAAACAAAGATCGTATACTTTGTATTTACCCTTCACATTAAGGTTTCAAAAGAATAAAGTTGTGATAAGATAATAAATTATCAACACTCATTGCACAAAGATACTTGGAGAAATTAGTTATCGTAGCAAATCATGTAATGCACAAGAAAAATGAGTAAGAGTAATTGCTCAAATTTGTGGAGGAACTTGGAGCATGGCATAATCTTTAGAACTTTAGGTACTCAACGTATCTATTTACAAGCAGTAGAAGGGTTCAAGAGCACTAGTAATTATAATTAAAAGTTGAATGGTTATTTGGGATACTATTGATTGGTGTTTTACATGGTATCATTAACCCAAGTGATATAGTAGTATTATTTTATACTCTGGGCTTTTTTTTCTCTCCCCATTATCAGTTTCTTAATTGTTCAAAGCAACTCAGCTAAAAAAGTTATCCAATGATTAATAAAAATTAAATAATGGGGTGGCATATAATTATTTTGTATAAATTAGCAAAGAAAAAATTATAAAATATATAAATAATAAAGAATGTATCAAATAAAATAAATATATTTTATTTAATTATTTTATATTTTTTCGGTTGTGGATCTATACATATCAATGAGAGATTACACCTCTGCAAAAAATTTGTTACTTAATGGATGAAATTTGAGGTGGGGGAATTAATTTAAACAATTAGGAAAATATGATTACTAAATGCAAGACTCTAAAACCAAGAGGACTAAAATCTAAACATAGCAATGATAGATGACCATCTATGTACAAATTCTGTTAATTAATGGATGAAATTTGGGGCGGGGGAATCACTTTGAACAATTAGGAAAATATGATGACTAAATGCAAGAAAACCAAAACTAAGAGGACTAAAACTGCACATAGACTCAAGTACACGAGCTAAAAAAGCAACCAAGCTTATAACTTACGAATGTCTTTCGGATTCATTCAATAAGGATCATAGGTCAAAGACACAATTATTTGAAACTCAAAAGCTCAATTGCTCACGTGAATCCTCAGACAAAATCGTGTGCCCAAAATTATTACACTCACGCAACAATTATAAATTTCACATATTCGATCATCTCATAAAAGTTTATGAAATAAAAACATTAACATAAATTCACTGTAATAAACTAATGTAAAAATATTCATCTAGTTCAAACAAATAAAAAGGTAGATTTTATCTATCTAGCAGAAGAACATTTCAACAAAACATTGTGAAGCATGAATAAGTGAAATCGCACACCTAAAAACAAATCGATGTAAGGGAGACTCTGGATTAGCCAACTTGAAACAAATGATACTCTGTCTCCTCTTCCGTCGATTTTTCGATTAACCTTGCTCTTGCTATCAGCATCAGCTTCGAGTCACCTTCACGTTCTGCAAATTCAAGAGTTTTAACAAAAAAATTAAACCCTAATATAAAAATTTTTGGATTAAACTTACCTTCCCTGAGAAGCCAACCGATTCCGATTGCGGTCAGTCATGTGAATCCAACCATGAGTCTAACCTTGACAAAAACCATTTGAGAATGCCGAATGAGAGCGTAAGAGCATCTATGAGGTTGAAGATGGTGTAGAAGTTGAAGATGTTGCTTTCGAATACGCAAGTGGGGAAAAATTTCCTAGACGAAGAAAACGAAAATTATAAGTTACTAAAGATTGGCTGAATTAATGTATTCAGATTTGCAAAACGAAAATATGAAAACCTTAAAAAAATAAAAGTTTGGTAAAGTGACAGGAGAGGGTAGAAAGAAGACACTGAAAGATTTGAAAATTTAAAAAATTGTAGACGACTGGTGATGACTGTTTTTGTCTTGTCTCCGTAGATAAAATATTATATATATATATATATATATATATATATATATATATATATTTTCTTTTAACATTCAGAAATATTTTATTTTTACATTATAAGTAATTAAAGTTTACTTTTATTTCACTATCTTAATGAAATTTCCATATTACATAATATAATTCCATATCATTTAATAAAATTTATATTTGTGTTACTTATTAAGTAAAAAAAATTATATTAATATTCATATTTCTTTTGATTTTATTAATTAAGATAATTTTAAAACTTATAGTTAATTATCTTACATATATTTAAATTATTTTTAATTTTAACTTTCTAATATAACTTGAACTTTTATTTCTTTTAAATTTATAATATTTCAGTGTGTAAAAGATAGTTACAAAGGTAACTAATAATATTTTACTTTATTAATTAAAAAATAAAAATAAAATTCCTAAATTATCAATTTAAATAAAAAAAATATGTTATAATTTATTTATTGATATTGATATTGATATTGATATTTTATATTTTAATATATACAATTATATTTAAAAATAATAATTTTAAATATTTAAATTAACAATAATTTTAAATTTTTAAATTTTAAAAAATATATATTTAAATTAAAAATTGTTTTTATTTTTGAATTTAATATAATTTTAATTAAGAAGGAACAACTACAAATATATATTATGGTAAATTTGTAACTATTTTGCTACGAACAAGTTATAATTTTTTTTTCATCGCTAATTTCTCGCAAATTAGCTAGGTATTAGCTACTAATATATGTTATGGTAAATTTGTAGCTATTTTGCTGTGGATCAGCTACAATTGTATTCATTCGCTATTTTCTCGCAAATTAGTGAGAGATTAGTTACAAATATATGTTTTGGTAAATTTGTAGCTATTTTGCTAGGAATCCGCTACAATTTTATTTTTTCGCTATTCCCTCACAAAATAGTGAGGGATTAGCTACAGAAAATTTTTCTCGCTAATTTCTCTAACAAAATACAAAATTTCTTGTTGTGCAAGAATTTTAAGTATTATTACGTGCTTCGTTATTTTTATATTTTAGAAATACATTTACGAAATTGAAGGTTTAGGTTAATGGAGAAAATTGCGATTGTGTTGTATTGGAATTATCCTTCGTCCCTGTGATTGAGTTCACCACCGAAGGAATATAGCATCAAAGATTTAATGGAGAAAATGTTTTTAGAAAAGCTTATATGACAATAATTTATCACTTGCAATAATTGATTATCAGCGACAGTTGTGACTTGATTCTTCAAGTTCTTGATCTAATTTTCAAAAGAGTAAGTCTATATATGTTTGGTAAAACCTATTTCGAAATGAACTTTTTCATTCAAAAATTTAGTGTTGTGTTTGCAAAAGAAACTCTATGTGTTTTTGAAATGGGCTTTTGAAAAACCTAGTGTGGTAGCGATAACTTTCACCAAATGAATAAATTATTAATTAACGCAAAATTTATAAAAATAATAAAATATCAGTAATTAATATTAATACAAATATAATATTATAAAAGAAAGAAAATTTGGAATAAATATATTCCTACAAATTAAATCTATTTTTATCAATAACACCTAAATGAATAAATTAATTAATTAACACAAAAGTTAAAAAAATATCAATAATTAATAGTGACAAAAATGTTATATTATAAAAGAAAAGAAAATTGGATCAATATTCTCTTATAACCAAATTTATTTTATCAATAAGTTATTTATTGATAAAAAAATATTATATATAAAAGAAAAAAATTTAAAATAATATATTCATATAAATAAAATTATTTTTATCAATAAAATTTAAATCATTTAATTAATTAATTTACATGAAATTTAAAAGAATAGTAAAATATCAATAGTTAAAAGTGATAAAATATTTATATTATAAAAATAAAAATTGGGATAAATGTTTTTTATATAACTAAAATTATTTTTATAAATAAATTTAAATGAATAAATTATTAATTAACACAACATTTATAAAAAAATAAAAAAATATTAAGAATTAATGATGGTAATTATGTAACATAAATTTAATTAACGAAATAATTAAATTATATCATTCACACAAAATTTCATAAACTGTGTCCATGATATATAAGATCATAATCATATAAAATTATATTACTCATACTTAACAAAATATAATAAAATTATTATGCATGAACAACATATTAAATAACCATAAAACATGTAAACTTATAAATAAGGTCAAAAATTTAATTCGTATAAAACTTGCTACTAGAGAGAGTACATCACACTAATAAGTCATCAAAATAACAAAAACTGTAACATCCCATTTAATAGATGAACTTAATTAAATGAAATATCACACATAAAATAATATAATGAGCACGAGGTTTAAAGTATACAAGATTTTATAGTCATCCAAATATACCAACCAGGAACAGAGGCACTACATTGCCAATAACAAAATATAAAAGTTTAATAGTTGCCCAAAAGCTTGCTCATATAGCAAGAGATTACAAAATAATGAAAACTCTTCAAACTTGGGCTCAACACTGAGCCAAACACCAAACCATGTCCAACTAAGCTGCAGCATTTCCGTCATCACTGCGATCACCATGAGTTCCCATATCTGCTCACACCAAAGGATTGGTGATCATTGCAAAAAGGAAAACCGCACAAAAAGATAATACAAACAAGAAGGTAAGCTAGAGTAAAAATGTTTTCATCATACAATTAAGCATACAATTCAAAATTCAAGAACACATCAATCAATCAAGCATGTGATAGCAAACAACAAGACTCTAAGACTCAATTATCCAGATACATATAATCAGTCAGATTCACTGGATGCTTGTACTTGTGGTGGCCTCTACTACTCTGCAGAGTCATTGCCAATGGGTTTCACCCTACCATGCACAAGGTTAGCCTTCAAACATCTAAGGCCATTATCCTACCAAAGACTAGAGTGTCCTGCTAATCTCACCACTTGTGTCAGTCCGCTCTACGTGAGACTAACTAACTTTTTAGAGTTTCAGGATGCAATCCTTACTTGAATCCTTACCTAATTATATACAGTATGACACCACCACGAAACCTTAATAAGAGGTTCATGAAATTATGTTCATCACATAAGGCACCACCATGAGATCTCACCAAGAGGTTCATGGAATTATGTCCATCACATACGGCACCACCATGAGATCTCACCAAGAGGTCCACGGAATTATGTCCAACTCATACCATAACCATGTCTCACCAACCAACCATAGATTTATCATGCATAACAAACTCATACAAATGTCCAACCAACCACCCAATCATGATTCATGAATTTATTCATGCCAAGCTCATCAATTCTAGTCCATTAATCATTTAATACATGCATATTCACACACTTCCTGCTTTAAATAAGATAATCCAATCAATCATGTAACCAACAACCAAAAACATAGAAGAAAATAGCACTAGAGCACGTCCCTACACAAATCTCGCTTAAGCTGGAAGCACTTGCTCAGGCAAGAGAGATTCTCTCGCTTAGGCGAGCCCTTTTCGCCTAGGCGAGAGCTTGAGCACGAGCAGTGGAACAGTGAGGTTTTTGTGTTTTCTCCCTTAGGCGAGACCTCCTCGCTTGAGCGAGATGACTTCTCGCTCAAAATTGGAGCTCGTCGTCTAAGCGACAATTCGAGCCAAAACCTGCAAGGGTTTCTAATACTCTCGCTTAGGCGAGACCCACTCGCTTAGGCGAGAATACTAGATTCTCTCCACTGTTCATGCATGTAAAAACATGAGTTTACCCAATGCACAGTGTATTTTCATACCATCACAAGCACCATACAATCATCAATAACATGAAACAGAACTGAACAACAAGCAAGATACATTAAAAACATGAAACCCTAGCTTTCCTTACTTGAATAGATGATAACTAACAACACAAGCACCTTACAGAGGAGCACCACAGCTCCAAGAACAGTTTAGCGAGCTGAAAATACTAACACCAAAACAAAAACTAGGTTACCAAGAGGAACCCTAGTTGGAATCACGAAAATTAAGCTAGAGAAGACAAAGTATGAGTTGAGGAGCAACTTACATGGAATAGAAATGGAGTTTTGCTAGCTTGACGAAGAACGAGATCCAAATCCTAGCAGAGCTCTGTTGAGGAAAGGAGAAGTGAGAAAAGGGTTGTTTTTGCAAAGTGAACAGAATGGAAAACGGAGAGGCTGAAATGAAGTCTTTGGGACACCCTACGGCACTACAAGAAATTTACTAATTTGCGAGGGAAATTAGCGAGGGAAAATTTTACTCGCTAATCCCTCGCTAATTAGAGACAAATTAGCGACAAACAAATATTGTAGCAAAGTTGTAGCTAATTAGTGAGGGACTAGATACAACATAATATGGTAGCTAAGTTGTAGCTAATTAGTTAGGGATTAAACACAACATAAATATGGTAGCTAAGTTGTAGCTAATTAG
>Ga0209589_1008140_pt1 | contig 16497 bp, 5 predicted proteins | sample CowpeawhiteBW_FD_187525 | JGI IMG/M metagenome (GOLD analysis project Ga0209589, IMG submission 187525) | Root nodule microbial communities of legume samples collected from California USA - Cow pea white BW (SPAdes) (version 2) | ecosystem: Host-associated > Plants > Roots > Nodule | place: USA...
ACAATATAAAAATTTAATGTAATTGTCATGAATATTTTTTTATCACCATCCAACATAATTGAAGTTCAAAAGATACAAGATCTATGTTAAAATTTTATTATTATGATTATTATTTGTTCTTTGTATCATTTTGATCAAGTAATGTATTATAACTTTTATTAGTGTATGAAAAAGATATTCATTAGAATTTAAAAGATTGAAGTAAACAAATATTTAAAATATATTTTAATTTGAATATTTGTTTTCCTTTTATATTTTTTAAAAAATATTTTTAAATTTTATCATCTAAGTTTCATTAATGTTTGCAAATTTAGTAAATGTGTTGGTTCTCATGAAATTTTATTTGGTATTATAATCTAAAATGTAAACAATTATAATTTATTTTAAACTTTTATTATGATTATTATTTGTTCTTTGTATCATTTTGATCAAATGATGTATTATAACTTTTATTAGTGCATAAAAAAAGATTCATTAGAATTTAAAAGATTGAAGTAAAAAGACATTTAAAATTTATTTTAATTTGAATATTTGTTTTCCTTTTATATTTCTTAAAAAATATTTTTTAATTTTATCAACTAGGTTTCATTAATGTTTGTAAATTTAATAAAATGTGTTGATTCTCATGAAATTTTATTTGGTATTATAATATAAAATGTAAACAATTATAATTTATTTTAAATTTTTATTATGATTTTTATTTGTTCTTTGTATCATTTTGATCAAATGATCTATTATAAATTTTATTCGTATATAAAAAAGAGATTCACTAGAATTTAAAAGATTGAAGTAAACAAAAATTTAAAATATATTTTAATTTGAATATTTATTTTCCTTTTATATTTTTTTAAAAAATATTTTTAAATTTTATCAACTATGTTTCATTAAGATTTGCAAATTTAATAATTGTTTTGGTTCTCATAAAATTTTATTTGGTATTATAATCTAAAATGTAAACAATTATAATCTATTTTAAAGTATTTGATATCGAAGAAACAACCATTTTTCTAATATTGAATATTTGATAATATTATGTTTCCTTTACCATAATTTTTTATTATTTTATAAAAATTAATTAAAATTAATATTGAAGTAGTAAGAAAATGGGTATAGGTATGTATTCGAAATTATACCCGTTACTTGGTGGGGATGGGGATGAGACAAAAGTTTGATACCCGTTAGATTTGGATATGGGAATGAGATGAAATTTTGTACGGAGATGGATATGGGATAACGAAACTCATACCCGCCCTGCCCCATTGCCATCCCTATTTACATCGCATTCATTTTTCTTTTAGGATATCTAAAAAAATGTTTAAACATATCAAGTTTTGATTAATTTTTATTTCTAAACTTTAAAAAAAAAATAGATGTAATTTTTCTGATCTAATTGAATTAAATTTTTTTGACGTGTTAATTAATATATTTTATGATGTTGTTTACTCAATTAATACGTTTCAACTCAAATATCAACCTAAAATATTATTTAACAAGTTTAAAAAAATTAATTAAAAAATTATATACACTCATTTTTAAAATATGAAAAGCAAAATATATTAAAATTTGAGAAAGAAATAAATTATAATTTTACATGTTGTTGAGAGACTAAACACATAAAACTTAGTTGACTCTAGTCTTTTATAGATCTTTGCAAAATATGAACAATGGAAGAGAAATAATATTCAAACATTTTCTTTTTCAATTTGTTTTCAAGATATAATATTTTCAAACAATGTTATTTTCTATAGACATAGTTTTTATACAAGTAATTAATTGTTACATAATTTACCTGTGAGGTGATTTTTTTAAATAATGTTATTTAATTTGAAGTGATGTCATAAATAACTTTTTTCAAATTATTGTAAATGGTATTAATTGAGGCGAATGTGGCATATGGTTGAATTGCATGGATGACATGAGTGAGATAGTGACCATGGCATAGAGTGAGGAGATGATGACAACCATAGGAATATCTGAAATTTTATGATTTTGCATGTAAAATATATTTATCTACATTTTTCATTATTGTGGAAGTAACAATTTCTCACTCCTCCAACAATGAATGGTGTTGGAGCTGCCAATTATTTGAGAAATGAACACCACAACCTCAAAAATGGTATTTTGGTACTTCATTTTATTACTATTCTTAAAAGAGTTAAGAGGGTATCTCTTCCTACGTTCTTTTAGTGTATTTCCGACATATCTTGTGTTTGCTGAGTAATGGGGCCCTTGCTTTCACTTTATCTTTATTGGGTGGTCTTTCTGAAAAAACAAAATTAATTAATAATTTATTTTTAATATTTTTTTTTTGATTCTTATATTTTTTTATTTATTTTATTTAATTTAATTTTTGTTAATTTAATATTAACACGGTTTAGAAAGTGACAACCAGTATTTCTAATAAAGTTATTAATTTGATTTCTATGTTTTTAATTAAGTTTTATGTTTAATTATATTTTGAATTCTTTGTAAATTTGGAAATTTTAAATTGAGTTCATAATAAATTTTCGTGGTTTATTCACTCCTTCAAATTTTACAACTTTTCAATTAAGTCTATAAAGTTAGATGTGATCGGTAACATTGTGATGTGACAATTATCTTGCATTACTACTCTCTATAAATATTGGCACATAATATTTTATTACAAGAGAAATATTTTGTTATGAGAGAAGATGGCGATAAGATCTTTCTTAAATATTAACTGTAATTAAGGAAAATTATTTTTAAATTAATTAAAATTATTAATATAAAATTTAAAATTTAAAAATATAAAATATGTAACTGTAAAATTAAAAAAATATAAAATAACAAAAATTATAAAATTATAAAAATATATAATTTCATAATTATGAAATTATAAAATATACAAATATAAAATTATATAATTCTATAATTATAAAACTAGTTACATAATTATAAAACTATGAATTGTGAAATTATGAAAATACAAAATTATGAAATTATGAATTATCAAAGTATCAAATTGTAAATTTTTTAGTTTTAAATTTTTTCTTATTTTTTAATTTTATATTTCAAAATTTTATAAATTTTAAAATAATAAAATAATAAAATGACATGTGGCGACAATTGACCAAAGTGACATGACAAAATAATAATCACCCCATCCACATAACATGCACATCACTTGTTAAAAAAAAATTAACAACAAGGATTCAATTGAAAAAAAAAAAATAGATTTATTGAATACTCAATAGACCACACAGATTTATTAGAAACTCAATTAAGAGTTCCAAATTTATCAGAGACTTAAAACATACTTAAGCTTAAGTTTTATTATCCGACCTTAAAGTTAGTTAGATCTTTATAAGTAATTAATGTTATAAAATGAGATGTTACACAGGTTAAATGTCAATTTATAAAGTTAGGTTAGGAGTGTAATTTTATTTTTTATAGAGTTAGGTTAGTGTGTAATCGTTTTTTACTTCTTAATTTTGATAGTTATTATTTTAAGTTACTAAGATATTTTTATTCTTGATTGAATACATCTCGACCTAAATAGTACATTATCCTCCAAAGTTCAAAGGTAGGTTATGAAAAAAGAATTTAGGAATGGTACTCAAAGAAAATGTTCAAAGTATAATTTTTCTTAGTCAAAAGTGATTGTACTTTAAATAATGATGTGAGTTGTTTAGTCATAAATGATTGTATTCCAAATAATAATTTGGATTGTTTAGCCATCTCTTATCTCATATGTCCCATCTAGCCTCACATCTTACATCTAATCTTCATATTACACTTTGTTAAGGTACTCATGATACATACCTCTAGTCAAGGGGCCAACAACAAGAGCAATGACCAAGAGGATACAAGAAGACAAAGTTTCCTCTAAGCTTAGTAGTCCCAAGTTGATGTTCAGACAAGCTAAGGAGGATATGAAGTCCTAATTTAGGTCTCTTCATTAACACAAAATAGAAATTTTATGTCTGCGATTTTATGTCTGACCCACTAGAATCAGATATAAAAAATGACCGGTGACAAACTTGTAAATAAGTTATCAATTGTTTACGTTTGGTGTCCTAGGGTCAGATGTAAATCTCGTTTTTTATGTTTGATTGCACACGCCGCCCGCAAATTTATGTCTAACGCAGTAAAGTCAGACGTAAATTTATGTATGATTTGTCCCATCAGACAAAATTTTTGTATGATTTGTCCCATCAGACGTAAACTTACGTATGACTATAGCGCGTCAAACGTATATTTACGTTTGATTTATCCCATCACACATAAATTTACGGTTGATTTGTCCCAACCAGACCTAAATTTACATCTGACTATAGCATGTCAGATATAAATGTTAAAACATTAATCCCTAATCTTCTTCCCCGCAACGTCGCGACTATGCGAGAAAGCAAATTTGTGGTTTTGCCACTACACCACTATTTTATCGCATGATTGATTGTTGAGAGGTTTTTTTCTCTTTTGATTTTGTTTTGGTACACCTCCATTTATGTTGAAACCCCCAATTTTTCGCAGACACAGTGGTGCCGATTTGGTGGAAGTGCAACAGCGAAGGATTATGGTTGGCAACGTCACAGAGGATGTTTACTCTTGGTGCGGTGCCTCTCGTGTGCTTTTTCAATGGCTGTTTGGAGATGGATATGTGGTGTGGTTGGCATCTTCATTTTCGGCAAGATGGAGTGTTGTAGGAAGTGGATCGACTTCAGCAAGTGCTCGTTGTGGCTGCTGGTTGATCTGCACGATGAAGGGTGATCTGTTAATGTGGAGGTGGTGGTGCTCCGACGATTGCGTCGTGGTTGCGTGGTGACTACGTGGAGGACCTGTGATGGTTGGTGCAGATCTGGCGTTACTACGTTACGACTATTTTTACTACGTCTGACCTAAACCAGACTAGAAAAGCAAAAAGCGTCGGACATAAAAGACCTTTTTTGTGTTAGTGCTTGTTTGTAAATATTAGAATAGGTTTATTTTAGGTATTGTATTTGCGACCAAGTAGGGTTTTCTATAGGCCTTGTATTTGGATCTTGTTGGGTGTTTGGGCCTAGTAGTGTAGTTTTGGGCTTATAGGAGACGCATGAATTAGGATTTTACCCTAGGATGTGTGTTAGCTTAGAGAGAAAGCTAGGATTTTGGCTCTCCATATGTGTCCCAAGGTGTGAAAGTATGACCTTGCCACATGACAAGTCACACTAGAAGCATGCTTTCCTTTGGCTCCAAATTTCAAATTCCAGAGTTTGAATTTCCCTCTCATTTTGGATTGTGACCTAAATAGGGGTCTGTAAATTATCTAGCAAGTGCACTAGGTCAATTATATCACAACAAGGTTGTATCTACAGGGATTTTGTATGATAAAATATTAATCTATAATCTACTTCAAGTTGTGCAATGGAACAATAACAAGGATTGATTTTTGTAGTTTTGAAAACACATTTGAATTAAAGATAGATAAATGATGTTGATTAGGTGTTAGGATTGAATTTGGCTTCTTCCACTCAATTCTTCATTATCAATAGATTATGTTCTTTATCTTAGTGTTCTTGGAAATACTCTTAATTGTAATTTTAACCTCATGTTTATAGCATTAGAACTTAAAGGTGTGAGACGCAGGATGTCCCCATCTAGGTGGAGGAACCCTTGCATTCAGAACAAGACTCTTTAAATCAACTAAAGTTGCAATTCTTGTCTGGTATATGCCAAGCACTAAGAGATTTGATTAGATCTAAACACTAGACCAGTTGTCGTTGTTATCTAATGTTGCTGAAGTATGATGAGTGATCTAGTCATCACATCAATAAAAGCAAATCAAATAACCAACATGTAAAACAATAACATAATATATTAAACCAAGTGCAATACAAAGAGTTTATAAGTTACATCCAATCCCAACAAAGGAAGAAGTTGGTTGCTCATTATGATGTATACAACAAGAACATGGAGTAACTTTCCTCCTTCCACAACTTACGAAAGATATACAATATAAACCTAAGTTAACTATGGAGTTTCTTTCTCTAGATTGATTTACAAAATCATCATGAAAATAACAAAGACATGCTCTATATTTACAGAATTCTGAGTGTTGTTCTAGCTCCAATCCAAGTAGGTAAGTCATGAAGGTTTCTTTAATGGGTGGGTTTTCTTCCAAGCTTGGTAGGTCATCTTGGTGATCATCCATGAAGCTTTCCCTCTTGTCGGGGTTTTCTTTTGATGCTCAGCTGGCATTCTGGAGCTCAAGGTTTCCTTGTAGTGAAGGTTTCCTAAAATGTGGCTCAACGCTAATATTGTTGCTCAGCCGCAGACTCATATTTTGAATTTTCTCATTTCATCTCTTCTATTTGAGCTGCAACTTGGGGCTTAGCACCAACTTCTTAATTTCCAAAAACAACATAATTATGTCAAGTTTCACTTTTCATAACTTTTATATGATTGTTACCTTTATTGTCTTGAGTTTCCATCCATTGTTTTTTTTTTGAATTGATGGTTCTACTCCTTGTTCATCTTTAAGCCATTCGTTTATTATGTTTAGGCTTCTATATTTGAAAATTGTGTGTACTTTTGTGTTTAATTGAGTCTTCTTTCATTTTTGTTCGGTTCAATCATTTTATTCTTTAGTAATTTTCATTTTGAGATCCATACATGTTGTCTACAATTATGTTTAGTCCTTCTCATGTCATTATCTCTAGTAGTTCTTTAGCAAGTTCTTAGAGTTAGGTTTCTCTTATGTTTTATTAAGTTTCATATTCTCTATTTTGATTTCATTAGGTTTTTTCATGTTGAGTAACTTCTTGTTTTCTTGTTTTTGTTGCAAGCAATTTCATATGTTGAATTGGTAGAAGTAGTGGTTTAGTTTTGCTACTATACAAAAAAGTTTCAAAAGAAAAAAAGAAAAGTAGAAAAGAGTTTATCAATAAAGCAAAAGAAAAAATGAATATATATATATATATATATATATATATATGTGTGTGTGTGTGTGTGTGTGTGTGTGTGTGTATGTGTGTGTGTGTGTGTGTTTATATGTTAGCTCACCCTATTTGCTTGTGTTTGGTGATGATCGTGTAATTCATTACACGAGAACAGATGATGTTGCAGGTGGTGCTGGTGAGGTATAGAGTCGGAGAGGGACTATTTTGGGAAAGTTTTTATTTGACTATTTTCTTTTTTTTTTTGTAAACAATATTTCAATTGGTTTATCAACTTGTAATGATTAATGAAAAATTATGGATTTCAAGTATACGAGTTTAATGAATGTTTAAATTTTTTCCCGCATTTTGAAAAACAATTAAAATTAATGCAATTTTATTATCTATTCTATATTATTTCATTAAAATTAGTAATATTCGACCCGTATGATACAACAACAAATGTAAAAAAGACTAAATAACATACATAAAAAGTATTTTGTGTTAATGTTAAGAGTCGAAATTAAAAACAATTTAAATATACCTAATTTTTCAAATCTCATAAACTTTAAAAACAAAATTGTGATAGAAATTACAAACTTGAAAACTAATAATATCTTGGATATAGTAATTGCCTTTAAACCATGTTATAGACTTACTATCAAATCATAAACTAATATAACCTGTCGGTGATTGTTTAGAACCAACATTTTATACCAAACAGTTATAAATGTTGTATTAATTATCCTACAATGTGAGTCAAATGAATTAAGTCATAGTTTAATTCTTATTTAATAAATTATTATAAGAAACACCAATTTTTTCTAAAAAAAAATTAGGTAGACAAATCACACTTACATCATAATATTTAAATTGTTATGTTCTAAACAAAAAAAAGTGTATTCAATTGTAATTACTGGATCCAGCTATACATACTTAATTGTGTAAAAGGTATATTAAAAAAAGAAATAATATAAAAGTGGACATGGTTGCAATTATTCTATCCTGGTTGATGCATCACATGGAAACAAAAAGTTAATTTTTTGAAGCGGAAGGAGGGGATTTTCCATGCAATAAAGAGATGGTCGTGGTCTGCATTTGCATGCAAAGAAACAGGAACAATTATGAATGATAATTATGTACACAACATAGCAGTAGTTGATGAGGATAGAATACAGGGATGGGAGGGACAGGGATATTATTAGGCTACGTGTAATCTCTACACTCAATGTTGAATTATGCAAATACCACCCACTACGATGAAGATGTTTTTTAAGGTTAAAAAACATTGATACCAACTATCAACCTAGTTTATGTAGATATTTAATTTATATCAAACATTATCTAATTTTAATGCTTTTCAATTTTACTAAATTCAAAATTCCTAAGAAATATTATCTTTGATATATAGAAAAAATAAAATTCATAAATATTATATGTTCAGTTTGCTTTTTTTTATCGACAAATAAATAATATATTAATAATAAAGTACTTGGGGTGTTTTAACCCTTTTACACAGAAAATAACTAGTTCATCAATTACAAAACTAATAAGTATAACATATAGTTTTAGTTACCAGGAACATTTCCATCTTCCTTAGATAACGTAGATGTTCGGTTTGTGTTGGAGTCTCACATTAATTTTGTAGGTTAAATTAAATTTAAAATTTATTTTTTAAAGTAGTATTAGAGTCGTAATAAATATAATTATGTTAGGTTTACAAAGAGAATTTTACTAGGGAGAACAAACACCAATAAAACTTAAACCTAACCACATAAGATATAGACATCACTCTCAATTCAAAATCTTAAAACAATAAATTTATGGTTTATCCTTATATAATGTTCCACTTTCTCATTTCTAATCAATATAAAATTTAGACTCATACTTGAATTTCTAACGGACTAACTCTAACTCTCTAACTCATAACTCAGAAGTAAGAAATCTGAGTGTATCTAAATAAAAATTTGAGAAGAAATGGCCGATGACGGTGTTTTGAATGGAACGGAATGGCATATACTGAACAGATAAACATATGGGTTGCATACATGGTAAGTGGACATAAAAGTCAAAACATTTTTGTCTTCTTCTCTACTAAATGCCAAACACTCCTCTCCAAACAACTTTCTCAGCCCTTATCTTTGTCCAAATATTTTTCAGCAAACTTTTAGGATTTGTGACAGCCCTTAGGAAACATAATCACCCTCATCATCACACCCTATATATATATACACACCACTTTTCATTTCATTCATCAATATCAGTATATAAGATGATCAATTTTAACACTATCACACAACATATATAAGATCATATGCTTTTCATTCAAACTCCACATAATTGAAACTTGGACTTGGAACCTTTACATTGTTATCACAATGAATAATGTTGTTGTGATGAAGCTACTTAATTAAGCTTGGCAAGTTGAAGATGTTCCCCAATTCCACGCGTGCAAGTTGAAATCTCACAAAGGGACAAAAGAGATCAAAGATTTTCCATGGAAATATGGTGGTGCAACATTGGGTGGAATTCACAGTGAGAAAAAGAAAATTGGATCACATCGATGCCGGCCAAGTAGGGCACCATTATTAACTACATTATGAGAATCTCGAATTCAGCATTAAACCCAGAGGGAGAAAACGACCACACCTATATTTCAGAATCTTCTTCGGAAAAGATGGAAAAGACCTCTTTATTTTTCTTATTTAGTGCATCGCCCTCTTCTTCACCGATCTACTATATAAAATACACATTTCATATCTCACAGTTAACCTTAACACATGTGATTGATTCAATAAATTTGTTAAGAAGTTCTGACTTAATCCGACAAAACTAATTTGTAAGGTGAGATTTGCATTCACTTACTTTTGGACTGATGAAAATAATATGTCTTGAAAAGTCTCATATCGCCTAGGACAACCAAGGGAGTGGGTGTTAGTGACTATATAATGGGCTTTAAGTCCATAATGTTTCTTGTCCGACTCTAAGACACTTCAAGTTTATATTTGACTCTTTTTATTTCTTATGCTCTTGTAATAAGAGCATTTTGAGGATTGGGTAAAATTTTTTCTTTGAAGAGTGTGGATGTACTCGGGGTCAAAAGACATGAGAGAGTTGTTTACGTGTTTCCTTATGTTTATTTTATTTCTCTATTAATAAAGTGATTCTCGGGGGTTTTTTCCAACGGGTGTTGCGTCTTTGGTAAGGGAGTCAAATGATACGGTGGTTGCGAAGTGCAAATGTTCAATCAGGGGAAATTCTTGGGATGGTTTGATTCCAAGTAAAAATTCTTCTAATGGTTTAGTTCCAAGTGAAAATTCTTGAGATAGTTTTATTCCGAATGAAAATTCTTGGTATAGTTTGATTCCGACATGTTAAAAGACTAAAAAATGTTTTTCAATTTTAATATAATGTAAAAATTGATTTTGATATTATATTTCTTAATATATTATTTTCTTAAAAAAATTACTTTAAGACTAAGTTAATCCTACAAAACCAAATTATAAGATAAGATTTGCATTAACTTATATAATGGATATCTCAAACATAAACATAACACTAGATATTTATTGATGGTTCTACTCTAAGTGACATAATAAACTCAATAACAATAAATTTTCTTAGGATATATATTTAAATGACTATGATATCACTTTTCGAAATAAATTTTAAACCTAACTTTATTTTATAAAATAAACTTATAAGATATAGATCAACAAATTATACAAAGTATCAAAATTGTAAATTATAATTATGACACTAAAATCATCTCATTCTATCTCTTATATTATTGAGAATTGATCTAATAAAACTTAAATTTAAATAAATTGTATCCAAAATATAATAGCAATTAGATACAATTGGTAAGAGCCACCTCGTTGAAGACCATGTAAGACAAATGATAACCGTTGGACTTACCCAATTCCATACATATAATTTTGGAGGTACTTTTTTAGTGTTTGGAGTGGTCATAGGAGTATCCTATTTTAGAGTTGATTCTCATAGAACGTGCATAAAATAATATTATTTATTCTATAATATCATAATCATTTCAAAATTCTCAGTAGACTAATTATAATCAATTATAACTAGTCATAGTGATATTAATCATAGTTGATCTCTATCAAAATTTGATAGCATGTTCATTAAAGTTTGTACAAAACCTTACTCGCTATTTAGTTTAAAATATCTTTATGGTCTCAATTTTTGTCAAGTTTTTTCAAATAAGTCCCAATTTTGGTTTTATATTCAAATAGGTCTCAATTTTCGTCAATTTTATTCAATTGGGTCCTTTTTTGCTAATACAGTTTAAATCATTAACGGTTATGAACAATGACTGTCACGTGTTCATGATATTTTTATGAATTTTTTTTTATGAATTTTTTTAAATGTCCACGTGTCAACTCAGTAGCGTGCCACGTGTCAAAGTCAATGTTCTATATTCAATTTGGTCCCTATATGTTATTTTTGTTCAATTTAGTCCCAATTTTTGTTAACATTAACCAATTTGGTCCCTATAAAAGATGTGACTAAATTTAATTTTTATATCAGTTATAATTATTTGAATTTTAATATATTATATAAAAGTATTTAATAAAAAATGTGAATTTTAATATAAAAATTAAATTTGGTTTCAATTTGGAAAGTGGCTAAATTGGTTAATGTTAACAAAAATTGGAACTAAATTGAACAAAAATAACAAATATAGGGACCAAATTGAATATAGAACATTGACTTTGACACGTGGCACGCTACTGGATTGACACGTGGACATTTAAAAAATTTTTAAAAAAAAATGAAAAAAAAACCATGAAGTAACACGTGGCACACTACTGAGTTGACATGTATACATTTAAAAAAAATTTAAAAAAATTTAAAAAAATAAAAATCAAAAAAATCAAAAAAACCACGAAGTGACACATGGTAGTCACTGTCATGGCCGTTAATGATTTAAACGGTATTAGCAAAAAAGGACCAAATTGAACAAAATTGACGAAAATTGAGACCTATTTAAACACAAAACCAAAATTAGAATTTATTTGAAAAAACTTGACGAAAATTAGGACAAAAAAGTATTTTAACCTTATCATAAAATCACAAACGTAATAAATCAATGTTTTCATTTATAGATCGCTTACTAACTAACATTCATTAACCAATGTTGTTACACTGTATAGCCTCAATAAATGGATAACATCATAGTTTTACTTAAGTAGATATTTATTCATATTAGGGTTGGACACTTCTTTATACTTCCACGAAAACCTTGTTACATTCTTCAATCCGTACAAAATTTTGACTCTTTTTTAACATCCTAAAGTTTATAGGAGGACTTAATATACAAAGTTAGATGAAACTTGTTCTGTTCCATTTTTCTATTAACATAAATTTTATGAATTTTCCTTCTTGTGCTTCGAAGATGAAAATTTCACTTCAAATATGTATTTTCTTTTTAAAAACTGAAAGCATGTTTGGAAGAATGCTTTAAATAAGAACTTTTAAAAAGGTAAAATCAAAAGAAAAAAAAAAAGTTTCACCATAAGAAAGATTAATTTACTCATAAGATAAAAAGAGATTAGAAAATTTATATAAAAGAATTTTACTAATTAACTTACGCATAAGTTAATTTTAGCTAATTAACTAATTATTGGAAACTAATTCTAACTTTTCTTCTCCATTTTCTACTTTTTGTTGTTGTTGAGAAGTCTCTATAAAGGCTTTTCTTTATTTGAGTGGAGTGAGTGAATATTTAAGAGACACTTACCTTGTTGAATTTAATAAGTTTGTGAATGGGTAAATATTAATTTAAAGTAACAAAATTTAATACTCATTAAGGATTTTAGATGGCAAAATGGGTCGGTATATTCTGGTTTAACCCGTTTTTATGTGGGAGAACCAAAAATGAGTTGGTGTAGGTGAATTGATTGGTCCGTCAATTTTTTAGGGTTTAATATGTTTTTGGTCCTTTAACTTTCAGTGATTTTTGAAATTAGTCAATTTTGAAATTTTGGACCAATTTAGTCATTCATCTTTCGAAATACGTGAATTTAGTTTTTTTAATCAAATTTTATTAAATTTATTTGATATTTCAAGCGCGTTTTATAATAGTATTAGACTTAATATTAAAGCAAATATATATTAAATAATATAAACAACTCAAATACAATCTTGAAATACGTACAAAACATCAAATAAACCCAACAAAGTTTGATTAAAATGACTAAATCTACGTATTTTGAAAGATGAAGGACTAAATTGGTCCAAAATTTTGAAATGAACTAATTTCAAAATTCACAAATAGTTAAAGGATCAGAAACATATTTAACGCATTTTTTTAATCTTTTAATTTTACTAATTATATATATATATATATATATTGTGTTTTTTTCTATGAACTAGCTTAGGTACAAACTAATTTTGCCGTCTATATTTTACTACAAAACATGTGATGCATTTTTGTTTCAATCAAGGCATGGAAATCATTTCCAATTTTCGAAAGCAACTACAGTGACAACTTAATTTTGACTAAAAGAGGAATTAGAATGAAAAATATTTCTTCTAAAAGAATTTGTCCTTTAGTACAACTTCAGTAATTTATTAGGCTTTGATGATGAGTGGATGAGATGAGTACAAAAGAATACGAAGCTTTTGGGGGTGAAACGACTTATTTATCCAAAATCACTTTTGTAGTTAGTTCTACTTTTTAAACCTGATTGAAAGTTACAACTTAAAAGCCATGGGTCAAAAAGCTCTAAATGACTGAACTGGTTAAAGCCATCACTTTTATTAGTAGACATAATCAAAGACTTTTACTCCTAACTCCAACTTTATGCGACCATGCAAAAACAAAATCATGATGAATTAGTATTTGTCTTGAGAATCATTAAGTCTATATTTTTCTTTGGAATTTGAACTATATTGATATAATAGAAAGTAAATCATGAGCAAACAAGATGAGTTGGGTAACCAAGACTGGCTCATACAACAAAAAACAAATTGGTGGCACCATTTTTGCAATTGATGCAAACTTTTTGGCACAAATTTGTCTCGTATGTGTTCTATTAATATAGTAAAAAAGATTTATGAGAGAAAATTTTGTCCAAGACTGAAAATATTTTATCCAGAAACATTGGTGTTTTGTCCACCTAGTTGGTTTAGGCTCCAAAAATGAAAAGAATGATATAGCATATGCCATAGAGAAGGCCATGTGTCGAGAGCCCAGAAGCTAAGAAAGTGATTGTGCGTGTGATTGGATAAATGCTATGGCTAGAGAAGCACAATCACAGACACCAATGAGTGCATCTCAATCTGATGGACCATTCACTTTTTACCTGCTGCTTCTTCTGCTGCACTCATTACTATTATGCAACCAATGCATAATGCAGACATATATTCACCATTCGCAACAAGTTAATTGTATAATAATCTAAAAAATTAGTGTTAATTAATTCTGTTTTTATGTAAATAAGAAAAATAGAGTTAGAGTTTTTTTTTTCTTTTCTCTCTTATAAATACTTAACACTTGTATAAAGAGAACAAGAGGTTGGATTAAGACACAATTGTCGTTGCATCATGTATTTCTACATTGCTTTTCAGAAAATTCCGAAAGTTACAACTTCAAAAACAAGTATGGGATACTCTAAAACAAGTAAATGAAAATCGTGGGAAAACAAAGAAGGTAAAGTTACGATCTCTTCAAAGATAGTACGAAAGTCTTTATGACCGAGCGAAAGATCATTGTAAAATACTGCAAATAGAATTTATGTTTTGGCTAATTCTATGTTCTACTAAAAAACTTATATTTTATACTAATTTTGTTTTGATTTTTTTTTTAGAAAATACTTATAAATTTTGTTATGAAAAAAAAATTCGAAAAATTGCTGTCAATTTTTTTGTAAAATATTTTGTATAAAGCACTTTTCACAATAAATTTTGTAGAAAATATTTAAGAATTTTATAATTTTGTAGGAAATCATTATCCATGAAGAAATTACCTACTAATTAAAATTCTTAGAAGAAATAACAGAAAAACGTCTTTTCTTGCAAATTTTTTTAACAAATTTGTATTCCATGTAATATGAGAATTTTTAGTAGTAATTTGAGCTTGTGATGAGACATTGACTAACATAAAGATTGTTGCAAAAGGTACTCAAAAGTTTAACTCCTGAATTTTTATCATATCGTTGTTGCAATAAAAGAGTCGAAAGATCTTAAAATTGTGACGGTTAAAGAGCTGAAAAACTCTTTAGAGGCATGTGAGCAAAGAGTAATTTAAAGTAATGAAAAACAAGCTTCCAAGCCATAACTAGTCAGAAGAATAGTGATCGTGGTGATGGGAATAAAAGAGGTAGAGAAAGATCAAGAGGAGGTAGAAATGGTGACAAAAGTGAAGATTTAAAGGGCTCCACCTCTCTAGAAAATTCTTACAGTGGTAATGGTAATGCCTAGAGAAAATTCAAATTATAGAGGAGGCAATCAATATAAAAAGAGAGGTGGTAGAAAAAATCTTGATAAAAGAAAGGTTCACGGTTGTAATTGTGAAAAAAAATGGGCATTATTAATATGAGTGTTGATAGGGTAATGTAAACAAAAAAAGCTAGAAAGATGATGAGGCTCATTTGGCACATGACAGTGATGGATATGATTATGATCAAGTGTTGTTAATGGTAACTAAAAAAATGATGAAGATTTCTCCTCTTGGTATCTTGATATAGATTGCTCCTTTGTTCCTTCAATAAAACCGAGAAGGTGATGAACTCCATGGAATGAACATGCAAAAGCTTGGAAAGGATGAAGGTTTAATTGTGATTGGTTCAGTTAAGGTAAGTTTCTGAAAAGTGTCCAATATAAGATAATTTTGAGATGAATTTGGCACTTATCTTATTTTTATTTTGTTGAATTTATGTATATATTACCCAGTTTAACTTCTTTTGTAGTTTCCAATATTATCAGAGAGTCAAAGTGGAAAAATAAAGAAATTGGATGAATTTAAAGCAATTATGGACAAAACTGACACTAGTGCAACTAAGTGGCAAAATTAAGGCTTAAACCACAAAAGCAAACTCATTTCAAAGGGAAACCTAAAGCACTGAACTTGAGGCTAAGCCATGAAGACTCTTTCTTTAGGAAGTTATCTCAAGAGCTGCAACACCACAACATGAGGCCTGAGAAACAAAGGACACCCAACTAGGAAGGAAACTTCTGCAATTGAAGCCCCAAATGCACTATTGAGCACTACCTTGGAAATTTTCTAATAGCAAAGTTGCACCCCTCTTTATACAAACTTTGAGAGAGGTTATTTTGAGAGAATCTTAGAGAGCTTTAGTAGACATTTTCCCTTGTGCTTAGTAAACATTATTTGAGGGTAAAAGAGATGCGACTCTTCACTATATTGTCTTGGTATCGCGCAGCGGAATGACTAAACAATGGTCAAAAATCAAGAGGGGGGGTGAATTGGATTTTTAAAATTCTTGACAGGTTTTAAAATTTTTCTCAAAAATTTAATTAATTAACTTAAAGTAATAGTTACTTTAAATGCAAGTGCAGATAAATAAGGAGTTTAAGGGAAGAAGATGCACACTGATATTTATACTGGTTCGGATCAAAAGACCCTACGTCCAGT
>Ga0209589_1008143_pt1 | contig 16492 bp, 10 predicted proteins | sample CowpeawhiteBW_FD_187525 | JGI IMG/M metagenome (GOLD analysis project Ga0209589, IMG submission 187525) | Root nodule microbial communities of legume samples collected from California USA - Cow pea white BW (SPAdes) (version 2) | ecosystem: Host-associated > Plants > Roots > Nodule | place: USA...
AGTATGAGATGAATGAATTTGCATGAGTGATGTGATTCATGGATTGTGAATGATGAACTTGGATAAATCTTGGCATGCGATTTCAATGAAATGGTTGGTTATATATGTGGTCATGAATTCGGTATGAGCAATAATGTTACATTGATGACATGGTATTGGTATGAGGTGAAGTTCTATATCCCCGAATTGGGAAGAATGGGATGGTATGAAATCAACATGAAATATGAATGAGGATGAGTTACAAAGGATGGCGTGAGGTGTTAAATGCATGATCAATATTATTTTTTTGTTTGGAATGTGATTAGTATATTGTCAATACGTAAATCCACGAGTCTCTAGGCGAGACTTCCTGGTGGTGCTTCAGTGGTCGGGACGTAATTCTATGGCCCCTATTAGTGGGAGTCCATGGTGGTGCCCCATCTATATAATTTGGTAAGGATTCAAGGTAAGGTTGCATCCTAACACTCTAAGGAGTCAGTTAGTCTCACTTAGAGCGGACTGACTCTTGTGGTGAGAGTAGCAGGAGGCCTGAAACTCATTAAGGGCTAACCTTGTGTGTGGGGGATTGAAACATTGTAACACTTGTAACACTTAGCTCGGGGATGAGCAGCTCGGGGTGAGCAAGGTAATCCACCACAAGTGCAAACATCCACTGAATCCGACCTGATTATATGTAATCCGGATGAGTCGAGTCTGAGTCTAGTGTATTGCTTGAGAAGTCATAACATGATTGGTTGATGAATACTGTTTTGAATTGTGTAATAGCATGTGACTGCTTGATAAACTGTTTCTACTCTAGCTTACCCTGTTTGCTTGTTTGATTGTCTTTTATGTGGTTTTTCTTCTTTTGCGATGATCATCAATTTATTGATGTGAGTAGATGCGAGAAACACCCATGGTCAACAGGGAGGTGACGATTCCGCTTCTTAGCCATCTGAGTTGGATTCTACTACTTTGGACTTTCTTTTTGGAGCTATGACCCATGTACTAGTCTGTCTTTTAATTTCTTATTTTGATTACTGATAAACATTATATCTGGAGTTGGAGTTGATTATTGTATGGAGTAATGTTTAAACTCCAAGACTGTATTTCTGTATTATCCTGTGTGACACTTCCTTTAATCATGATTATAAATTAAATGGAATGTTACAAAAATAATGATACTTTTAATTCTGAATTTATATTTTTTGGTATTTTTGCAAAAGGTACCTAATACTAGGATATTGCAGACGATTACACAAGTAGTCAAATCTTTATTCTGGGGATACCAAATCACGTGGACATGCATACAAGCATCCAAAAGAGAGAAGTGAATAACAGATATTTGAATTTCTTTGAAAAAAAAGTAACTAATACTAGGACAACGCGTACCGTCACACAAGTATTTATACTTTAATTTTGGGATATCAGATGATGCGGGAAGCCATATGAGCATAGAGAAAAAAAAGTGAAAAATGTATCATGTTGTATATTTGAATATATGGATGCTAACTAATTAAAAGTGTGGAAGTATGTATAGTTTGTAAAAAGCAAATATAAGCTCAAACCTAAAAACAAGAAAAATATGGTAGCAAATATAAAATATGAAGCACAAAAAGAAATAGTAAACCATCCAGCCCAATATTGAATAAAAGAAGGCGGTGTGTGTAATATGTATGCGTAGGTGTAGGCAGCGAAAATTAAAAAGTCCAACAATAAAACAAAACAGCATAGGGGTGAGAGTTAGTAACTATGGGCTGCGCGAAGTAAGTGGACAGGCCCAGACAACAACAAAAAATAGGGAGGTGCAACAAATAGAAATGGCAGGTGCAAGAAGAAACACCAGTCCAGCCTAATTTTTCCTCTTCTTCGTGTGTGAGATCAAAATTCAACAGTTCAGGCATCTCCGGTGAATCTCCGAGCACCACCATCACTTTTTGTCGCCGCCTGTATCGCTGCCTGCGACGCTCCCCCTGCCGGCAACATTTCCATTCTTACTTTCATTCTTCAAAGTAGCTTACCACAAAAGCACCAACAGAGCTAGCTACCGCGCAGCTCTTCCTTGTTCAGTCAGGGCCACCGACATTGACGCCGGCGTCGCTTCCCATCCTTTCAAACCTCGTGTTTGTTTTCACTTTTTCCTCAAATCTACAAATCGCATCACTAATCCAAATTGGAGTCCACCTCATCAGTGGTGCATCGTGTCGCCGCTTCTTCTGATAGGGAGCGCCACCGGAAACGCTGTCGCCCCAGCTTCCAAACACCATTCAGAGATAGGAGGCTCTCGCTCCCACATCACCATTCAGTCACGTGTTTTGGCATTGGCTTCCCCTTCACTGCCTTTTAATCCTCCTAATCTTTCCCATTCATCTTCGCCACTTCATTCTCTGATTCTCTTCTTGCTCCTTGGGAAATGTGTCTCTGATTTTGATTTGTTCTGTGTGATTTTTTTTTTCTTTTTTTATGAGAATGGCTTTCAATGTTGGTGGATGGAGTATGGGAAAGTGAAGGGGTGTGGAATGTGAGTCTTGTGCATGCGGGGTGGTGGGTGTTGGTTGTGCTGAAAGATGGAGATGAAAATGGGTCCTGAAAAAGATGTCGTAGTAGATGAAGTTGTTGGGTATCAGAGTACCACCATAAGCACTCACAACTAAAATAAAATATGAAAATAAAAGAACAAAAATAGATAATAGATAATGAATATAATTTATTCAAGGAAAAGAAATGTTGGTGGATGGAGTATGGGAAAGTGAAGGGGTGTGGAATGTGAGTCTTGTGCATGCGGGGTGGTGGGTGTTGGTTGTGCTGAAAGATGGAGATGAAAATGGGTCCTGAAAAAGATGCCGTAGTAGATGAAGTTGTTGGGTATCAGAGTACCACCATAAGCACTCACAACTAAAATAAAATATGAAAATAAAAGAACAAAAATAGATAATAGATAATGAATATAATTTATTCAAGGAAAAGAAATGTTGGTGGATGGAGTATGGGAAAGTGAAGGGGTGTGGAATGTGAGTCTTGTGCATGCGGGGTGGTGGGTGTTGGTTGTGCTGAAAGATGGAGATGAAAATGGGTCCTGAAAAAGATGCCGTAGTAGATGAAGTTGTTGGGTATCAGAGTACCACCATAAGCACTCACAACTAAAATAAAATATGAAAATAAAAGAACAAAAATAGATAATAGATAATGAATATAATTTATTCAAGGAAAAGCAAAATTACATACTATTCTTTCTAATTTTAAGAAGAAAACAATGACAACCCCTCTCTTGAAGATAGGAAAAAACTAATACAAGGAGAACTTTAAAGGAGAAACTAACCTTCTCTCTTAGAGGAGAAACTAATATTCTCTTTTAATTCTTCTCTCAAGCCAATAAAGCAAAAGGAATAGAAAGGGAGAGACTTTGGGATGATTTCCTAAGGAAACACTGGACTCCTTTTATAACATTAAAAGTAAGTCCCTAAGTAAGTTTCCATCGATGTGGACTTCTTTTCTCACAGAAGCCAGTGTTGGCAAAGGATGATGGAGATGAAGGTTGATATTGTTGTTAATGGAGAGGAAGAAGATGAGGTGTATAGAAGGTTTGATGATGAATTTTGGTATTGGAAGGTGAAGGTGTAAAGTTGACAAAGGAGAGTAGAGGAAATACGAAGGTGGAGATGAATTTTTGTGAAGGTTGTTGATGGTTGGTCCCCTTACTCGAGTGTTTGTTGTTGTTTAGTTTGAAGATGTGTATGAAGGAGAGAATAATGAAGATGATGATGGAGCTTATAAAAGTTGGTGGAAAATCTCTGAGATTGAAAAATGGAGGATGAAAAAAAAATTATGAAGAAGGTATTTGGAGGTGAAGATGGGGATGAATGAAACTATGATGTATGAATATCTGAGGAGTTTAAGATGAAAGATGATGAGGCTGGTGGTGCCGTTAATTGGCGAGAACTTGCTCCATTAGATGGGGATCCATCGAAAAGGCTTCCTATTGTCGATTTGTTCGGTGAAATCGACCGAATATGCAGCGGAAGACTCGATTGGGTTCAGATTTCTCTCGTTCCAGTGGGGAACTCTCGTTTCTCATGGTTTTGGAAACCCTTGGAAGTAGAACCTCTACTAGGAATGAGAGTTGACGAATAAAGGGATTAAACCTCAATATTATTCATCTAAGCTGAGTCACATGAGGTTGGCATGCCTTTATATAGGTGAAGGTAGTCGAAAATTAAAAAAGAAGAAAGGGACGTTGTCTAACAATAAACTAACGACTTGAATGGTTTAGATGCCTAAATAGAGAACCCTAACGACTATGGAAGGAGGCCGTGGATTGGAAACTAGGCATGAATCAGAAATGCGTGAGGTAAAAAGGGAGGGTTGTTGCTGAAACCCTAACAACGACACACTAACATTGGCGTGTAGTATGCGTGACAAAGGGAGGAAACCCTAGCAGAGTGTTTGAAGAGTTGGACTTGGTGGATGCTGATCAGAGTGATTCACACGTGATGGACTGCGTTTGTCTTCACTGATTGCAAACCCAAAAGAGACGCGTATTCTCGTGCCACTCATGTATGCTGATGATGCACATGTGCACGAGAAGAACTAGGCCCTCCCTTGTAGATTCTGAAACCCAAAATGAAGCCTCCACACGTGACAATGAAATGCATGTGCTGTTGAGATTGGGCTGCAACAAGGTCCAAGATACGTAGGATTTAATGATCCATATGTATGCTCATGGAAGAGAGTTGAAAAATGGGCTGCATTAAAAATAACCTAATTTAGACAAAAATTTATTTAATAAAAGAATTAAAAGAAATAGGCCTAGTCAATGGCCCAAGCTATGAGCCTTAGTGGGATCACATCATCCCCTCACCCTTGAAGAGGAGTTGTCCTCAGATCAAGAGGGTTGTTAAAGGCTCACAACAACCAAATTGTAAGTTCCACCAAGATTAAAAATAAATCTACAATAGTCATTAAACAAAATGGCATTAAAATCATAATGACCATGCAATATAATTGATTGGGCAATGTGTGAAAATGAGCTTTTAAAGATTTAAAAAGGTGATATCCAGCCCACTTCAAAGTGTCTTGCACTTTGACTTAGATGATTTTTTAAAAGAGTTTTAAAGTCAAAGTGTGTTGTGGCACAATATGTTGAGGAGGATTCAATAAGTGAATGAGATGGAGAATAAAAAGTTTGAGAGGGAAACAACACAAAAGATTTAATGAAAAAGTGAGAAGAGTGTAAAGATGGAAGAACTCCCTTTGGAAATTGGGTATTCATGGAAGGAATTGGTGAAGGATTGAACACCAAATCCCTAACAATGAGTTCCCTTGGTGAAGGATTTGAACATCACTTGTGATTTTATTTCAAGCTCCCTCTCTTGTCTTATTTTCTCTCTTTTTTCTAATTCTTTTCTCTCATTCTCTTCTTTGGTTTTTCTAAGACTCTCTTCTTTTGCCTTTTCTTCTTCATCTCTTTTCTTCTTTTCATTTTTCTCATATTCCTCTTGTGCTCTTTTCTTTTCCTCAGCATGAAGCTTCTCAAGCTTTTCTCTTACTCTCCTTATATCTTTTTCAAAAGCTCTAATCTTTTCAAGCCTTTCTTTCTCCCTCTTATGTTGTGCTCTCTTATGTTGTGCTCTCTCTCTTTGCTTACTCAAGAGCAAGTCAAGATTGTTTTTAAAATATTTTTCTTGTATAGAAAACTTGGCAAGATTTTGAATGAATGCATCACCAATGTCAATAAAGTTTTCTATCCTAGATTGTTGCTCTCGAGTTATCCTAAATGATGGGGAATGAAATGTATCCACATGCATGCTTTCAATTCATAAAATGTGTTAATGCATGATTCTCCCCCCTTTTTCAATCTAGATTGTCTCCTTTAACACCATTCATATGCACGCCCTATAAACCTAGAAGTAACATGCTTAAGAATGTCAAATTGACTATATGTACGAAATAATGGTTGCACCTATTTCTCTGTATCCCACATCCAATCTCTAAATGATATTGGTCCTATATCTTCCGTAAAGAATGGAATGTCACTTTGAATGGTAGGATGCAACTCATTACTACTATGCCTACCTAAATGCAACCTAGAAGAACTAACATACAAAGAACAACTCATTTTCAAATGTTTTGGGAAACACTTTTATCAAAACAATTTTTTCACAAAAGAAATTTAAAGAATTTCTAAAGAGAAAATGGAGTGAAAGTGATCTAGAAATACTCCCAGGAAAGGGATGTGAGTCTCTTGGATAGGCTTAGAAACCAAACCTTTCCTAGCCAGAGATCTTTAAACAACTTTAACAAAATTTCTATTTGAAAATTCTAAAAAAAAATGAGCTTAAATGTGAAAAACAATTTTTCAAAGTGTGTAGACTCCTATGACCAAAGAAAGGTAAAATGAAGTGTTGAAAAATTTTACACCTATATATCACGGAGATTTAAAACATAAATTCAACATGCATATCACAAGCACAAGTAAAACCTGGACATGAAAAACATAAAGACAGAAAACTGATCCTAAGTGGAAAGATTAAGTGGCCGTTGGAACCCCTCAATTCTCCACACTAGACGTTAAAAACTATTATAAACCAAGCTAAGGATGGGACTGCTCTAAAGCATTTTCCCACCTAAGCCAAATGAAAGAGAAAAACTGAAAAAATAAAACACAAAATCCGTGATACAAAACAGAACAACACAAAAAGGAAAATAAAAGAAAGTGACTGGCTAGATGTCTCATTGTTGTATCAGCCCTCTCTGTCTAGCCACATGGTCTCTCTGTTTCCCTCTTGTTCCAGTGTTTAAATTGTAGCCCAGCTCACTCCACAAGTCTTCTCAAGTATTCACTCACAACTCCACACTCCACCTTCAAGAGGAGGGTCCACCTACAAGGGCTGCCAAAACAGTGAGATGCAAAGACAATTGAAACCAGAGAAAACAAGTAAGTTTCCACTTAAGAGTAAAAATCAGAAACGCAAGAAAAGTACAAATTAAAAACAAGACTACATCAAATGATGGATTAAAATGACAAACTCAAAGAGTAATCAAAGAAGACAAGCAAGAAATAAGCTAAGAAATAAAGTTGGCACACAAAAGGAACCTAAGGAATAGGTCTAGAATATGATCAAACAAAACCAAAATCAAACAAGACTAAAAAACAAGTTGAATCATGAGCATATGCAAATTGAAATTGAAGAGGAAAGTAGTAAAACTGTAAATTGTGCTACTCTCTTTTCTTTTTACTCCAATGATTCAAACAATACTTTTGCATTCTCGTTTGCCAGATTTGTTTATCTTTCTCATCATAGTCTTTTTTTTTCATTAATTTCTTTCTCTTTTTCTTTTCAGGTCTCAGACTTGAAGAACAACGCACAACAGTTTCAATGTGCTACTTCCAATTCATTAATCAAACACATATGACAGAGGAAAAATGATTCAACCTAAGGAATAGGTCTAGAATATGATCAAACAAAACCAAAATCAAGCAAGACTCAAAAACAAGTTTATGCAAATTGAAATTGAAGAGGAAAGTAGTAAAATTGTAAACTGTTCTACTCTTTTTTCTTTTTACTCTAATGATTCAAACAATACTTTTGCATTCTCGTTTGCCAAATTTGTTTATCTTTCTCATCATAATCTTTTTTTTCATTGATTTCTTTCTCTTTTTCTTTTCAGCTCTCAGACTTGAAGAACAACTCACAAGAGTTTTAATGTGCTACTTCCAATTCAATAATCAAACGCATATGATAGAGGACAAATGATTCAACTCAAAAAAACAATTCAGAAGGTATATAAAGAAACAGATTGTGACAGTGCAGGAATCAAACAACAAAATAGATTCACACAATCAAAACTAAATTGGTGATTCAAATAGATGACACAACTACACTAAAAATTCAACAATGTAATAACACAAAAAGATGCATAAGATTTTGAAACATTGATGCTAGCCAAATTAGTCATAAACCACAAGAATCAGTTCACAACAGAGTGGCTACTGCAGAAAAGAAAATCAATCTGCAAAACTCACAAGTAAGCCCACGGTAGTGTACACATATGTGAACCAAACCAAGAAATTTGCCAACACAATCAAGGCAAGAATGAAGTTCCAGATATATGACAACATGCACGATCTAGGCTAATCACAAGTCAACAAAATGTGATGCAGTAGAGACATCAACTAGTGCAACAAAATAACAGAAATCTACATCAAATGTCATAGAAAGAATGATTCAAATCGACACAAGAATGAATCCACTTTCAACAATAGATTGCCTCCAACAAGCACATATGCACATAGACAACATAAGAGCTCTGCATTATCAGAAATCGATGGATACAATGCAAACATATGTGATTATAATCTCACAGACACACTAAGCCAAAATAGTGAAAACAACAAGCATTAGGAGCAAATAAAAAAGAAAAAATGTTGTTTTAAGGAAACTGTTATGGCCAAAATAGCGACAGAGAACCAATGCTGAAGAAGAACTTGAAAACAAGTATTGATGTAATTACACAGAGGCTGAACTAGAACACAGATATGGCAAAAAAAATTAGCACATCACCAGACACTAATGTTGAGTTAGGAGGCAAATATGGCCAGAAATGATTCAACAAAACAGATTGCACAAGAGCAAGGTGCTGAAACAGCCTATGCATTCACAAACCAAAGCATAAGTGTCCACACATATATTTTGATACAAATCAGAACTCAGTGGATGAAATACTCATTATGTGTTGAGATCGGGAGCAATCCTTGGCCAACAAATAGACAATGCAGACAACAAAAAATGCAACCAGAAAATAGATGCACATAAATTGAAAGACAAACACAAAAACCCAACAGAATTGAAACACGGGCAGTAAAAAAAATTTAGGCACGAATAAAATAGGAACAATGAAAATTGACACTGAAGAGGAATGCTAATGAACTAATAGCACTCAAAATCATATACAATTATAGAAACTAAACATTGAAAAACAAAACAACAACTGAAGTAGATGCTTCAACATTGAACAAAACACAAATTAGGCACAACGTCTATGGAAATCACGACATTCAAAGCAACTATCATGAACCTAAGACAAAAACACGAGATCAATGAAAATTAAAGCTAAGTAATGTAAAAATCAACAAGAAAATACTACGGACATGCATTGGAATGGCAGAATAAGAGGCTTAAGACATGATATCATCATTAGTATTGATTCAAGAATGTAGATCAAAGTTTTTCAAACCAATTGCAAAGTGAAATGAATTCATAGGAAATGAACTAAAAGATTAAGAGCAATGCATTGTAAACGAAAATCACGAAAGAAGAATAAAACTAGAGTAGAAGAATCAAAATTAAACAAGACTTGAATGTAAAAAACAATTAAGGAAACCTAAATTACAGAAAGTACAACACTGCCCAACTAAGGGAGAATTGAAAAACACCAAAAATGCAAATTGCTAAGTAAGAGAATGGCGGTTGACCTACCCAGAAAATTAGAGTATTTTGAGAAAAGTAAAATCTAAAGTGTTGTCTATCTTCTTTGTCCAATGAAGTTCACATGTAGCCTTATATAGGCATTTCTATAGCTTAATCTTAGAAACTGGAAAATTTTCCAAATGCAGGTAACTTAACTGTCACAACAGGTAAAGAATTAATTAACTACCTAACTCTAGTTCTAGGAAACTAAGTAGTAGGTAAACTATTTCAGCCTCTTTACAAATATACTGGCCAATATACGTCAACATGTTGTGTAGTATATGTCTAGTGAACTTCCAACTAAGTGTCATAGGTTGCCTTAATGTCCCACACATTAGACATTTCTTGTCCAATTTTTCAACTTCCATTGTCAAGTTCAAATCTTTCTAACTAGAGTTTCAATCCTTCAAGAGCAACCTCTTATAGTAGTCAGTAGCTTGGTTTCACCGCTTACAATCAGCCTTTTCAACTTGTTAATTGACTTCTCTTGACTGCCACAAGTGGTCACTATGTTGCCTTCACTTGTCTTCACTTTTCCTTCATAACACCTAAAGCAAGGATCTCAAGTTAAATGTACCAAAGTAAAAATCAAATTACAGCACCAAAACTAAAGTTGCAAAATCCACACTACACATAGAGAAATAAAATCAAAGTTACATTAATACATGATACTACTACTACTACCACATGACACGATCCTAGCTTGAGACGTGGACATTTTTTTTAAATTAAGAAAAATTAAAAAATAAATTAAAAAAATTAAAAAAACAACAACAAAAAAACATCAAACTAATAAGTGGCATACACTATTCATTGTCCGGTAATTATTTAAATGATGTTAGCAAAAAGGACTAAATTAGATAAAATTGACAAAAATTGTGACTAAATTGAATAAAAAAATATTAGGACTAAACTTAACAAACTCAATGAAAATAGGTTCCAGATTAGTATTTAAGCCAAGATTTAACTATGCAACTTAGAAAATTACAATCGAAAGGCTAAACTAAACGAAAACTACTTAAAAAACAACGTTAGCACATTTTTGAAAAAATAAAATTTTTACAAGAAAGACTGAATTCAAATCGAGGAATTAAAACCAAGGAACACCTAAAATAAGTTATTTTAATAATGAAAACATAACAAAATAGGGGCATAACAAAGCCCCACAAACCTTTGCACTCTTGGGCAAACATAAAAGAAAACAAAAGCTAAAAAGCAATTTACAGATTTGGATTGAATCCTCATCTCACAACTCATTTGCTATTGTTATGCACAAAAGAAAGTACTAAACAAAGCTTCAAAACTCCAGTCAAACTAAAAACAAGCCAAACAAATTGAGAAAAACAATATTCATTCAAACATTAGTTCATAAATTAGCAAAAAATAGCCTCTCAAGTTAGTGTATCACTCATCCTCTCATGTGTATCAAGTTAGTGTTTTTCTCTCAACAAATCACATCAAGAAACTACCTCTAGCATAGTGTTGAAGAGCCTTTAACATCCACTACTCATCATTAATATAACTCAATATCAATAGGACTTCAATCAACCTTGTAACATGGTTAAGGTAAATAGTAGGATATGGAGAAAGATTCAAGGCTAAAGCACCAAAGAGGAGTTGTAACACCCAAATATTTTATGTGCCTAAGTTTCATAACTAAAAAATTATCCTATATCAAATCATTATCAAAATAAAATTGTTAACACTTTATTTAAATCTCAAATAAAATGGAAAGCAATCCATGTCTTACATCAATGTACTTTTATTCACTTGACAAAATTGAAGAAAATAAAATAACAATGGAATAAAACTCTAAGTCTGCCCCAACCATAAACTAGTCTTGCCCAATTCTTGCTCTTTATTGTTGTACACCTTCATCAAAGCCTATATGATCATATGATCCCGTGTAAAATATGATTATAACAGGGGGAAACCACCAATGTAAGGGTAAGCTAACAAAACAATGATAAACCTCAATCTTGAAAATAAATTCACAAGTTGTTTAAAATCTCAAAACAATTGCAAATATAGCCTTTTTTCCAAGAATCCTTCTCCTTGTTAAAGATAAAACATATGAGAGTTCACCAAGCAGACTCCTAGGAAAGAGAGGTTCGAACAATAGATAGACTTAAAAACCTTGTCTTTCCTAGGAAGAGCTTTTCCCATATCACTTTCACACATCTTATTTTTAACTAAGAAAATGAAACTTGTTTCAAAAACTCACAACGATTCTTAAAAAAAAAAATCCAAACTATTAGAACTTATAAAAACAAAGATAGTAAATCAAATACATAGAATAAATATTGCACAAAATCTCGCTCTTCCAAGCAGTCTCCCCAACTATGGTGGAATAGAACACTCTTCAAAGCAACCTCCTTAGCTATGGTGGAACATAACTCTCTTTCAAGCATTCTCCACGACTATGGTAGAACATAACGACCTTATGAGCAACCTCCCCGAATGCTCTTCCGAGTAGCCTGATTGGCTATGGTGGAACATAAAGCTATTCTGATCAACCTCCCTGACTATGGTGGAACATAAAGTTATTCCAAGCAGCATCCTCAACTAAATGGAACACACTCACATTTTCAAACAAGCACATATTGACATTTTTGGCATAAGTCACCTTAGTGCATGTATTTGATGAAGCTAGTGCATGAGATCATGTGTGCTTGATGTAGTCTTGATGATTTGATGCGATTTTGTTGTGTGGTTTACACATAATTGGTTTGTAGGGTCTCTTTGGAAGAGTCTCTGAGCAAGTATGGTGCTCAAAATTTTTGATATGATCAGAATGTATGCCTTGAAATGTTTGGAATGCTTATAGTGTAATGTTTTGGATTGGTTGTAACTTCATGTATGTGGTTTTTTTCACATTCTTTTGTATATGTTATGTGCGTGGAAGAACTCAGATTACCTATGCGTGATGTGGGGTGTGAATTGGTGGTTTCTACACCAGCGTCTAGATAGGTCTCAACTAGTTTAGTCTGCCTTGGGTGTTTGATTTAGGTAACGGGGCATAGTTTCGTGGTGAACCTTATTTGTTTACCGCTTGAGGGTTTGGACATAATTCTAAGGATGGATTGGTTGACTGCCAATCACATTCTTATCGGTGCAAGCAACAAAAGGTGATGTTTCCAGATGTGACAGGGTTAGAACTAAATTTGGTTCAAGGGGTTTTGAAGGACATCATTGATGAGGCTACTTGTTTCATAGTTATAGCTCAAGAGAAAAAAGAATAGTGTCGAGGAGCAAATCATTTGGATACCAATGGTGGAAGAGTATGTGGATGTCTTTACAGATGAATTATTGGGGTTGTCGCCGAGCAGAGAAGTGGACTTTGCTATAGATTTGGTTCTAGGAGCAGGTCTGATATCAACAACTTCGTACAAAATGGCTCCGATAGAGTTGGCAGAATTGAAAAAACAAATTAAGGTTGTTCAGGAAAAGAAGTTTATTAGACCAAGTGTTTCACCGTGGAGAGCTCCAGTTTTGCTGGTGAAAAAGAAGGAAGAAAGGTCGATGTTGTGTATCAATTATAGGCAATTGAATAAGTTAACAATAAAGAATAAGTATCCATTGCCAATAAATTGATGATTTACTAGATCACTTACGTGGAACGAGTGTATTCTCTAAGATTGATATGAGATTTGGATATCATCAGATCTTAGTCAAGCCAAAGGATGTGCCAAAGATAGCATTCAGGTTGCGATATGGACACTATGAGTACGTGGTGATGTCGTTTGGGGTAACGAATGCTCCTGCAATTTTCATGGACTATACGAAGTATATGAACAGGATATTCCTATAGTACTTAGATATGTTTCTTGTTGTGTTTGTTGACGATATTCTCATTTACTCGAAGGAACAGAAACAACATGCAGAACATTTAAGGATTACTTTAGGTATACTCTTAGAACAGTAATTGTATGGGAAATTGTCCAAGTGTGAGTTTTGGTTGGACGAGGTGCAGTTCCTTGGACATGTGATTTCTACACAAGGTATTTTGGTGGATCTGATGAAGGTCGAAGTATGAATTGGGAATGACCTAAAATTGTGACAAAGATGAGAATTTTTTTTTTGGCTAGTGATGAATTCATATTTTTGTCCTCATTTAATGTTTAATTTTGGGTATTTAATTAAATTTGTGTGCCTAAAGAGTGATTTAATTAACATTTTTTATAATTAGGCTATTTGAGCCTGTGTTATAAAAATGTCTTAAAAAGTGATTTTTAGTTGCATAAATTATTTTTGGATATTTTAACATTTGTTGATGCAGCTGAAGTTAAGATTTAGCTCATTTAAGGTGGAAAAATAAATTGATTGAAGTTATAAAACACCTTTAAATAAGGCTAAAATCAGCAAGTTCTGGAAAAACAACTTTTGCACCCCTTAAATTACATATACACTCCCCTCTTTCCAAATTGGCCACACAAAACTTACTTCTACAACCCTACCTTTGTCTATTTTCACCCCTCTTTCCACTCATTAATAAAAGGCACTCAGATCATGCCATGTGGCAATCCCTAACTTTCAAATCTATCCAACCACATGTTGACATGTGTCATGATCCAACAACTAAAAACTTAGGCTAGTACCATTATCTTCACACAAGTCAGCCACGTTCCCAGAGTTTCTCCCTCGTGAGCATACAATGAGTAACACCATAGATCTACCCATCTCCACTTCACGAGTGCAACCATGGGGGAGGAAGGAGGAAGAAACCCTAATTCTGGACACTCAAATGGTCAAAGCTTGTCAAACAATCAATTCTGATAAAAAAATGTAGTCATATGATCAAATAAGAGGGGCATAATTGAAAAATGGACAGAAATTAAGTTGCTAAATAATTAATTAAGCATTTTTAATTAATTATCTTTGATATATCTCAAATTATCAACAGAGAAAATCTTCCAAATATTTTAGAAACTGATAAAATATGTTAATTATTTGAGAAATATTATATCAAAAGATAAAAGGTTTCAACAACAAAAAAATATAAAGTCCAAGTCCAATCAAGGCCTATGTAAAGAGACGAAGGGAAAGCAGAAAGGAAAAGCTCGGGACTTCGGAGTTTAGGAACCCTTATGGGGGGCTAATTTCATTTCTTTTCTCCATCTCTATTTTCTTCTTCTATTTTTTATTTTTCTTTTGCATTCGATGGAAGGCTAAGCTTCAAGGGTTAGTTCCACTGTAATTTCTTAATTGGATTATGTGGTTTGAATAATGATTTTTACATTGTTGCAAGTTAGCACAGTGTTAAATCTACATAACATAACAATCATATGAGTCCAAGAGTTTTTAAATTTTAATGGAGAAGTTACTTTGATTAATTTTAGAAACTTTCATATTATTGAATGAGTTTTTGCTAATAATTGAGAAGTTACTTTGATTAGACATGAAAACATAGATTAGAATTAATCAAGAAGTTATTTTGGTTAATTAGATTTTTGCTAAATATAAGAGGTAAAAGAATGGACATGATTAGGATTAGTAATACTTAATTGAGAAGTTACTTTAGTTAAATTTACTATGACTAATCTACAAAGTTCTTGCTTTTGGTTGAGAAGTTACTTTGGTTAAAAGTAAGGACACCAACAAATTAATTGAGAAGTTACATTAATTAATTAATTTGAAGTCTTAAACAAGAAATCAATAACAATAATCTTTAGAAAACCAATGATGAATTCTATTTTGAAAAAACATTGGAATCAATCTGTTTTCTTTACTATTGATTTGATTTTATTTTATTTTTATGTTTTTTAAATTTTATTTCTTTCTTTATCTTAATCCTCTTACATTTTTAATTTTATTTGACTAACTCTTTTGTATAGTTTTTGTTCCTACAGAGAACAAATAAGATATGTCAGACACAAGTATTACCTTACCCTGGTCCGTCATCTCCTCAGTAGGCCTCTTCCCGGTCGATATATGTCGCTTATGGGTATCTCGGAGTGGTCGGCTTGGACCTAGGAGGGGTTACCTGCAGAAGGGACTCTAAAGCTCAAGTCAGCGAAATCTCTTAGAAAGTCAAATCTGGTGATTAGGGAAGTAAGAATGCGTACCTTTAATTCGTGGGGTCCATGTGTATTTATAGATTATTAATTATGTTTGGCCACGTCATAGGCTGGGCCCTTGCTTGGGTCGTAGGTGGGTTTGGGCCCTAGCCTAGGCCCTTAGTTCGATTATTGTGGGCTGGTGAATCTTATTGGAACATTCTATTTTTTGCTAAGTCCTTGGTTATTTTCATGGAGTTGTCGGCCTTGGCCGGTTACCCTTTAACGGCTTAGGTCGCTATTGTTGTTTTTAGCTTCTTTTTTCAATGTCGCTTCTTAGTGGTTTAGTCCGGGTACCTTAGCATGTATATGGTACTTGCTATTATTCGGCTTAGGCCGACTAGGTGTGGTACACCAGTCTCCCAACCTTTGTCGATATAGTTATGTCGATAAAGGATGACAAGTGTCTGTTGTTTTTCGTCTAGGCCGACTAGGTGTGGTACACCAGTCCCCCAACTTTTAAATGTGATGAACAGTGTTAAGGCTAAAGACAAGAAAAGGTTGTAGCAGGTAAGGGGGTGTCAGGGGTCTAATCAAAAAGGGTTTTTGCGCCGTCGTTCCTGATACTCATGACCTTTGGTGTGCCTTGTGTCGATTGGTATGGGTTGTGACTTTTCGCGGGAAGAAGTTTTGTCGTTTGGAATTCATGCTTATAAATGCGGATTTCGCGAAGGGTTTGCGTTTGTTAGCTCATTTGTGAGAATTTCATAACCAGTGATTGATGAAGGCATGACCACCTCCTTAGAAGCTCCCTCAAGAAGGATCACTAGAAGCATGTCTAGAGGGGAGTCTTCTATTCCATCACCTTTATCTTTGTTTTGCATTACTTTAGTTTGAATTCCCTAAGTTGGTTTCTAGTTGATTTATTTTGGTTGACTTGTTGACTTTGATCCAAAGTTGACCTTTGACCAAGATTAGATTAACTTAAACCAACATGCTAATCCTTGTTTGTCTTGTTTTGTAGGTAATTAAGAGAAAGTAGAGCATGGC
>Ga0209589_1008146_pt1 | contig 16482 bp, 10 predicted proteins | sample CowpeawhiteBW_FD_187525 | JGI IMG/M metagenome (GOLD analysis project Ga0209589, IMG submission 187525) | Root nodule microbial communities of legume samples collected from California USA - Cow pea white BW (SPAdes) (version 2) | ecosystem: Host-associated > Plants > Roots > Nodule | place: USA...
AAACATATATATTTTTAAAAATATATATATATATATATATATATATATATAAACCAAATAAGTATTACTATAATACTTTTTGAAGAAAAAAAAAAGCTTTCACTATAGCTTTTAGTACACCTCTATATCTTTTTCAATAAAAACAACATTAATTTCTTAATCAAGAAACACTAATCAACAGGCCTCTTAAAATAATAATGTATAAGAAAATAAAAACATTTGAACTTAACACATAGAGAGTTAAAAAACATTTTACAAAAGTATATGATCACAGTAAAAAGTCATGTTAGAAAAATATATAAATTGTATTCATATTAAAATTTTCAATAATTTGTTCATTAATTTCTTATCCTGTCTCTAATATGAAAGGACTTTTATATCATTGAAAAATTTACTACTGCAAAAACAAAACAAATTAAACAAATGACACATGAGATAAAGATGGCGCCTTGTCATCTATTTGTGTAATTTGGTTTGGCATTGCACCTTTTGGTAAATTTTTATTTTCACTCCAAAATGGTACAGAAAACCACATAACAAATTAACATGATCTTAAATTTTCAACCAGCTTTAACTTACAAAAGATTAAACATATTTCACTGTTGTATACACCATTTCTAATATTAAAAGTGTGATATAAGATAAATAATTAAATATTGAAATACAAAGAAAAAATCACAAAAAAATGAACAAGTAATAAAAGGAGTTAGGGACAAGGAATAATTGCTGTTAGTATATATATGGTACAATGTAAAAACAGTAACACAACAAACAGAAGACGAGTAGGCCACACTTCACATCAAAACCAAAATGCTTTATCGTGCACTGTTTCTGCTGGCAGCTCTCGCCACGTTCCACGGCTCATCGGAGGGAGAGACTCCGGCAGTGGCTGCCCCGCTCCCCGCGGCGGCGAGAGATTTCTTGGAGGCGCACAATGAGGCGAGGGCGGCGGTGGGCGTTGAGCCGCTGCGGTGGAGCGAGCAGGTGGCGAACGTGACGAGCAAGCTGGTGCGGTACCAGAGGGACAGGATGGGGTGCCAGTTCGCCAACCTAACCGCCGGAAAGTACGGGGCGAACCAGCTTTGGGCGCACGGCACGGCGGTGACGGCGCGCATGGCGGTGGAGGAGTGGGTGAAGCAGAAGCAGTTCTACAACCACACCGACAACTCGTGCGTGCCGAACCACAAGTGCGGCGTGTACACGCAGGTGGTGTGGAGGAAATCGATGGAGCTCGGGTGCGCTCAAGCGACGTGCGTGAAAGAGGATGCTAGCTTGACCGTTTGCTTCTACAATCCTCCAGGGAACTACGTTGGGGAAAGCCCTTACTGATTCTTCCTCTTCTAAGTATCTCTCGATCGGTTTTAGTTCCTTTCAAATATCTAGGTTAATGATGCTTGTTTGTGTCGTGAAGTTCTGCTAATTAATCCTCTGCAACTGATATATTTATATGTGTAATGTAATGAGTTCTTTCTGAAGTAGAATCAGACGCCATGAAAACCACATTGCATGGTGTGGTTCTTGATTTGGATTTCCTTAGCAGATCTTGTTTCCATGGAAAATTATAAAATAATTTTGTAAGTGTATCTTGATCTTGAAAACATTATAATAATAACTGTAAGGTGGGCCAGAGCGAGTGAAATCTAGGGATCGATGATGTTTGTGGAAGGTTATTAAGGCATTGACGTGGTGTTTTGTGGGGTTTTCGTCAACTGCATGCATGTCAGTAACTTTATGGCATGGATGAATTATTTGGGGGCTCACGTGCAAACGGGACGCTGTAGATCATCCCGTTGAACACGGAACTTTTTGTTTCATGTTTCAGCTCGATCCAAAATATCTAATCGCCATTATGTGCATGTACGTTATTTTTCTGTGTCTGTTTGCTTCTCTCAAATCCTTCACTGTTCACTTGTGACTCCGTCCGTAAGTTTTCTCAGCCTCTTGTGCTCTTTTCATGGTGAAAACTCCATTCTTTCAAGTTGGCCCGCAAATATCTAATGCTATAATTACGTTTTGGAATATTTTTCAAAGAAATTATAACATTTTTTAAAGATTTGACAAACAGAAATCACGACTATGATTAATTTGAAGTTAAACAAATATTTTTCCATAAACTGGACCATCTGGCGAAGGAAATTCAGTTGAGGTTGATAGTTAGGTGAAGAACTCGTCACATGACAACAAGCAACCATTGTCCATTAATGACTGGACAGACCAGTAGCGTGACGTGATTGCTATAATATTGTATGTAGCGATCTCAATGCACCTCTGTTTTTATACTCGGGAAAATGTTTTCTTTTGACACCAGTTGCCACAACCCATTTTAATGGATATTTTAGTCGTTAAAAGAGTTATTTTTTTTTTGTATTTATAAAAAAATAAAGATTGAAGAGTAAATAATAGATATAAAATAAGTGTAAAAATTTGTTGGGTGTCAAAATAATAGTATTTTTTATATTTTTAGGTAAGAAATTTTGCAAAGGTATTAGAGCAATGAATCACAGGCCAGTTATAAATCACAAAAAAAAAAAAACCAAAATGACAATTGATTACACACTTCATTTATACTGCTAATATCATAATCTCAACTCTATGAATAAGCTTACATCAATTACAGATAATACAATGAAACTGTTACACAATGCATACACAAAATGCAACACATTGGAGTATTAGATTTTGCTGTTGCTGCTACCCTGTCAACTTTGTACAAAAGAATACATAATAGAGCAAACAATGTAGATCAAGGTTTAAAATTGCAGTGGCAGTCGTAGATGCAGTTCCATTGTCATCCTCGATATTTTGAAAAATTGCTGAGAAATTCGACTACGATTGCAGCTTTGGACTGTTTTTTAAAGCTTGATGTAGATTGTCTCCCATAATAAGAAGGAAGGCTAACAAGCAATTATTTTACCAGCTCCTTGGGTATGAGATATCGAAAAGTGAAGTTGTGTGGAATCCACTCTATGCTCTTCTTAGATTTTGCAAGGCAATATTTTTTAACACTCTTTCTTAGAGATTCAGGTAGAGACTTTTGGATCATCTCCAGGGTACCAGCAGAGCATAAACTCGAGTCTTTACAAAATGACTCCACAAGCTTAGGTAAGAGTATTTTCTGATCCTTACGTACCCCAAAGGTGGCTCGAATGTATTCTTCCTTTGCAGCTTCTAGTTCTTGAACTACTCTCTTGGGTGTATATACACGTACCTGCCATAGTTTTAAACAGATAAGCAACTCGTTGAAGTTAAGCATGTAAGAAATGGCTACGTAATCTTTATCTGTTTATCCATATCCATGAACAAGTTTATCCGTGAACTTTTTTGTTTTTAACACATTCCAAGGACAGGCTGAGACCTTTTTACAGTAAAATCCACATTACCTATGAAGGCATTAGAACCACTGCTATAAGGGATTTAATTCTTGCAGCCCAAACCATGTTTACTATATAATTAGACGAGTGAAAATGAAATTACTTCATGTCGAAATTATCTGTTATGTTTCCTCAATTTAATTTGTTCTCTGTTGAAAAATAGAATGTTACAAGTCTAATTAAACCACACATACAGAAGAATTGGAATAAGTACCGCTGGATCAGAATGGTTTCCTGAACAGAGAGCGAAGTGTAGAAGAGGCTCAGGATGCTCAATACCAAATGCTTGTCGTCCATCTCCAGCTTTGAATTTTGTCCTTGGAGAAAAGAACAAGCGTAGCCACTACAAGAGGATTCAAGTAAGAAGAAGTCACTCAATAGGATTTACAAAATAAATACCGACATTTCAAAGATATCCTAAATGCATGGCTATTTTATTTTATTTTTTTTAAATTTTCTGTAAGGGAAAGGTTGGAATTGCATGAGCAGATGAAGCACCACCTGTCCGGGGCGAGGCATCTGGCACCCGAGTATAGCTTTCTGTATTGTGTCTGCACTGACTGTATGACCACCAACATTATATGCAGCCTGAAAAGGGCATCCATAACACTGAGTATGTCACCAAAAGCAAATAGGCTAAACGGGTTCATCCTTTAATGGACCATTAAGCTACCATAGTTAGTTTTTACCTTCAACAGAAGGAGGACTCTTTTCACGTTGTTTTGCGGAATTCCATAAGCCAAAAATGCCTATTAGAAACCAAAGAACATATTACAACCTCAATTAATAAGTGACAAATGGAGAACTATTAGAGTGAAACATGGTTTTGAGAATAAATAGTAATTACATGCATCACCAAAGCATTGTGTATGTTGATCCAGAAAGCTAATTTCTCCTCATGTTTTAACTTCCCAGGATCTACATCTTCTAGTTGACAGATGAGTGATCTGAAATAACATAAAAGTGGATGGCCATTATAACTCCAAGAGACTGCAGAGTCCAGCTTAACTAAGTACTTTCACATGAAAGCTTCGATCTCAATCAGATATTGATAAACTCACCTGAAATTCTTGAGCAACTGCTCAGTATCACCCAATTTCTGATTCTCTCGGTAAATCCATGATACCTCAACCATGGTGCTGTATGGCCCACTAAACTCCTTGAGTCCTTCCACATGGAAAGGATTGTCTAACCTCACATCAAAGGAGGAATTCCTGAACCCTGGACTCCACATGTCTCCTTGATCTCCAATAGAAAAGCCACTAGTTGTAGACAAGGATGAACTGGGAGATGAAAGACCAGGATTTGTCGTAGATGGATCTGCGAGTTTGCAATATATAGCTGATATGCATTTGACCATATCCTCAGAAAGCCTATTAGGTGTATTTGGAATATGATCAGATATTCGAGTGCCAAGATGCTCTGCCAAACTGATTATTCTTGATGAAGCATCAACATTTTGGGCATACTACACAGATTAAACTGAGTCAAAATCCATAAAAGGTGTCCACAAAGATTATTCTCTGAAATCAGCACTATATGTTTACAAAGAGAAGTGTACATAACAGAACTTCACAACAAAATGAGTAGTGTCATGTATTCTTCCATTCCATAAGTATAAAAACATGTCAAAGTAACGAAGACAACTGTAATCTATAATGGTATGATTGGAGAAACTTAATGTGCTAGGAACCATACTAAATACAAAAAACAGATAAAAATATATTTCCATGAACATGATTTACCTCCATCATGGACAGTGGTTGGGAATGACAAGCACGCAGAGATTCAGTTAATTCATCTGCTGCAGGAGGTGATACTCTCGTTGTAAATGCTGTACACTGTGATAACGAGGAGTGGCAACGATATACGCCTGAGTCTAAATGTTTTCCTTCTGGTTGATGTACACTGTATTCTTTCCCTAAAGTCTGAGGTTCATTTACACTATATTCCTTTTGCGTAGCATCAAGCTCATGATGAATTGATTGTACCGCAGAGCTTCCTCTTTTGGTTAAGAGCTCAGGCTTAGATACTTCAACGAATATTGCTGTAGGTGCAGTTGGAGAAGACTTTATTTTTTCCCCCTTGGTGAATGGAACTACAGAGGGTAATTGTTCATCAAATGCTTTACGATACAAGGAGAGAAGATATTGTTCCAAATACACAACTTCTAACTCTAACACCGCAATCTCTTTAATTAATTGGGACGTTGGCTGGAGTAAAAAAAATAAAAGTAAAAAATGAGTCAAGACAATCAGAAAGACATACATGACAAGAAAATCATAGCAGACCTATAATCCTAAACAATGCATAATCATTTATGGCTACAAAACAACCTTATGATTTTCAGACACATACAAGGAAGAACTGAGCTACAAACATATCCGCCATCAGCCTAGATTACACAAAGAAAAACTCTAAGTACGTTTGCAACATCAATTTTCTTTAAATGGTTTAGAAAGCACATATAAAATCAATCCATTAATTCTCAGTATGATAGACCTGTTGGTAATCATGTAGAAATTATGACATCAGAAGAAAATGCATATTTATTGGCTAAAAATTTGTTGAAGTTCCAACCTTGGGCAGTATCTTGTCATTTGATGTAACAAGAGATTTAGGTCTGTATCCAAGAGCCTTTTCTAACGTGCATCTGACCTCAAATTGATCTTGTAGTCTTTTCTCTAATTGTAAAATCTGGCACAAGATTATTTAAACACAAAAATAGACATGGCTATTAGGTAGAAGTATCATGAAGCATAAGAAAAATCTGAAGAAAGATTAAAAGAAAATGACTGCTTGAGTAGAATATGCAACAAAAGAATTTTGATGAATAGTTCTGGTGTCGTACCTCTTGCTTCAGTGTAAGTTGAACATCATTTGTAGGGGTTTGTTTTTTCCTTGGCTTACCGCATTCCGTGAGGTACCCTGTATCCTGAAACCATATCAAAGCCACTCATAGGTGTGAAAACCTTTCTTCTAAATAATTGTCTATAAGTGACTTGTGACTGTGTACGATACCATTATATTAAATTAGACAACCATTAGCATAGATGTATGAGATGGAACTAATTTTGTCAGACATATATGCTTTCCACTTCAAAAAAAAAAAAAAAAAAACAGAACAATTCTCTGTTCGTCCATCCCTTTCCCATACATAAATTTGACAATTATTTTTTATAAAAATTTCTGGCTCCCCCTTGGCTTTTGTATTACCATTTATACCAACAAAACATCCCCTCACATCATCACCCCTGAAAACAACCAACATTTTTTCAGCATCATAAATGCCAAACATTCATTTATAAAAACAGAACCTCCAAATCCCTAATTAAAAAAAGAAAGAAAAGAAAAAGTGAAGGGGATATATTGATAAAATAACGTAGTGATTGATTATACCAGCTTTGTTCGATCTGAGGTCTCGAGGTGGTTATCTGCATTATCATCCTCCATTCTTTTCTTATCAGGAAAGCTGTCATACCAAAACAGTAAAACACAATTAATATGTATTATTAGTCGATGTCTGATTCTGTATTTTACGTTGTGGTGCTCTTCAAGGTCCCCAAGCTACATTCGTGAAACCCCCAATTCTCATCGATTCTGAGAGGTATGAGCCTTCAGTTTCACTTTCAACCAGAAACCCCCTTCTTCAAAAGGATGTGCTCCAATGGATGAGACAAGGAAAATATAATTGGAGAAACATTAAAATAAATGCAAAAGCATTATTGTCCATTTTCCCAGAAAAGAAAAAAAAAGACCCTAATGCCTGAAGTTCACAATCAAGAGAGTACTACAAGTGAAGTGAAGAACGTAAGGAAGAGAGGGGCACCTCTTTGAACGCTTGTGTCTTGGAATCAACCCTTCATACCCCATGCCTAAAAGCCATCCAAAACCAAAGTCATTTCCAGTGAACAAAGATAAAACAACACCAAAAAAAAAAAAAAATTGGGAAAAGAAAGCAGCACAGGGTCAGCATCCTACCCTGAAACATTACAGCCAAGAAATCAGGCAGAGAACAGTTGAGCAATGCAATGAGCCAAAAAGCCGAAACACTATATAGCCCAGATACCAAATTAGCCAAAAGAATCTACAAACAAAACTCCAAGAGTTGAGTTGATTTGACTAGAGTACTTGCATTTGAGCTGTGAAAAGCTTCCTTAGTACACACAAAAGGGATCATTTGCAGTGGTTGGTGCTAACACATCTTAGACAGACATAAACATAACTATAATGGGCATTGCATAGACCAAAGGAAACCAAATCCAACCCACGAATGCGTAGAATAGATTAATTAGGCTTTTGACGAATGAGCCTTCACTTTTGACAACCCTCTGGTGAGGTGGTAAGTGTTTCGTGCTATGCTCGTAGCCTTTATGCAAAGGGTGGCCTTTTGCAGTGGTAGACCGGTGTGAAATGTCAAAACGTTTACCAAAAGTTAACAAAATCTCCCTGTAAAAGCCTCAACAGATCCAAGGTCCCGTTAGAGAAGAAAATAAAATAGTGGCTGAATACACATTACATATTCATACGAGTTATGAATGACATAAAGTTGCCCACGTCTCATTCTTCAATCAACACTCGGCCTTATGTAGTTTCTACCAAACCTTTAAACAGAATCTCTCATCATCTTGAAAATGAAAAAAAAAAATTGTAAAAAATAACTGTAACGGAAGTGATAAGCTAATTTTTTTACACAAATCAATTGTTAATAAGTTTTGTGAATATTTCACACAAATATTAGAATAAAAATATATAAATTTAATAGCTAATAATTTTACCAAAGAAGTACAAAGAAGTTTTAAGTATCCATAAATCAGCACAACAAAATTTTTCATTAATAACTAATTTTAGACACCAAAAATTGTTAGTCATTGTAATGACTTGAAATACCAAGTAAATAGAAAGTTATTAGTTACTAAAATAATCATTATTATAAATAAAAAAGGCTTAAATACCTTTTTGGTCATCATTTTCGTAGTGTTTGTTGCGGATGGTCCTCATTTTGACATAATGTTTAAAATGATCCTCATTTTTACAGAATGTTTAAAATGGTCCTCATTTTCGCAATTCGTGTTTTATTTAGTCCTTTTCTGTAACGCTGTTTAAATCATTAACGGAGAATTGTACAGGTGGCACCATTTATATTAGGGTGTGTTACGTGTACTGTACAGGTGGCTAATTAACGTTAATTTTTCAATTTAGGGTAAATTTTGCAATTAGGAAAATTTTTTCATCTTCGTCTTTCTTGAGTTCGGAATGAAGTGGAGAGTTAAGCATTGTACTGCATTTGGACTTTCCTTAAACTTCGTTCAATTTTACTTTTGTCAAACATTGATGTAGTGCATTTTGATAATGATGAATTAATGTTATGAATTTAACTTCTTCTAGAGTTAGATCAATTTAATTTCTCCCAAAGCTTAGACCAATATCACTTACTTCAATGCTCAGATTAAGATGTCATTTTGAACATGTTGGGACTAATAACAACATAATCAAACTAATTCATTTCTTCATTTAACAATAGTACAAAATATATTAGACTTTAAAATCATTAATCTGCCTCATTTGTGTCATGATGATGACATCTTTTCATCAACACCACCATTTGAAAAAGTTGCAGCCCACATTATTGGAACCACCACTTTGTAAATCAATAAATCAAAAATTAAAACCAATTTATTATTAACACAACAATAAAAACAGATTGTACCCAAAATTTTCTACCAATATTCTTTGGAGTTTTTGCTATCCTTAAAGTCGTCATCCCTCCGCAGCTACAAATTGGAGTTAATCCATTTCTCGTTGAACCACCAACAGTGCACGAAGTTATACAACACGGTTGCCTCCAACGATTACAACTAGAGGTAAAGGAAGAAGATTGAGACCGTAACATACCTATATAATGTATAATGGGATTGTAGGAAGAAGAAGATTGCAGCAACAACACCACAATTGGGAATGGAGGAACAAGATTACCAAAACTCACAAACTGCCCAAACATTCCTTACCAAAACCCTAGCTCACTTGTTTAACCCCAAATATCTAATTACCACACATGTAACACCCTAATACAAATCGTGTCACCTGTACAATGCTCCATTAATGATTTAAACGGCGTTATAGAAAAGGATCAAATAAAACACGAATTACGAAAATGGGGACCATTTTATATATTCGGTAAAAATGAGGATCATTTTAAACATTCTGTAAAAATGAGGACCATTCGCAACAAACACTGCGAAAATGAGGACCAAAAAGGTATTTAAGCCAATAAAAAATTATAATTAATCACTAAATTGATCATTAATTAATTAAAGATCAATTTAAAAATTAAGTTATTTTGGTAGTCAAAACCTAAGTAACTAATTTTTAGTGATCGATTTCCTTTATTAGCTAAAACTATGGTAACTAACTTTAAAAACTAATTTAGAGATTAATTATATTTTTTATTCATAATAATTACTATTTTAATAATCAATAATTTTTTACTTTTGTGAATTGTTATTAAAATTAATTATTATGATGACTAATAACTTGTAATTGCTAAAATTAGTTATTACTAATAAAACATTTTATTGTAATAGATAAAATAAATGGACTGTAACGGTTTCACTTATAGTGCAAAGAATAGCATCAAATATTTTCAAACGTGAGAACATTATCGTAATATCTTACGACAATTTTATTTGCATGTAACAATTTTACAATATTGTTATATTTTTTTTTATAATAATATCAATTGTATAGTATTTTTTGTCTTAAATGTTCTGAAAGTAGTTCTTTTTTCCTTTATTTACATCCCCTTGCCAGAATGCATACATATATGAAAAAAGAAAAAAAATAAAGACAACAATCCTTTTAATAATTTCAAAGAATCCAAATTAATCACATCAAGAGTCACTTTAAGAATCATAACTAAACATTATATAAGTTTCTCATTGTCAATTTAATAACACTGACTATTTAATAATCAATTCACAACTAACTTAAATACACACTTATTATAAATCAAGAGCCCACTTACCATAATTATTGGTGAACCAGAACCAATTGCTGAATTTCAAGCTTCAGAGTAAAAAATTGCAATTTTATCCTTTCATCCTTTCATTGTGCAATTTATATGTCTATATCAATCTTTTAGTATTTTTTTCTTTTAGATTCAGAGGGTTATTTTGATTTGAATTAAAAAGTCATGTAACATGACTCCTCTGCAACTGAGAAGGTTTGTCCCGTTGCAAATAGCATTTGAAGATGAGTTACCAAAATTCTCCTTCTAACAATCAAACATAGATGATGAATGGATTGAGATAGAAGCATTCTCTTTCATTGACTGTGCATACGACCCTATACATGTTTATACAGGTGGCTCTCGTAATTTCAACATTTTCTGCTCTTGTTGGTAAGAGTTGGTGATAGTCCCTCCACCTTTGTCTCATTTTGCATCATATCTTTAATTATTAAGCCACTTGATTTGATTCACCAAAATCTAGTTAAATGAAAACGGTAACAGAGATGAAGATAAGATGTTTGTTTTTGGTCCCAGAGAGATACATTTTGACTGTGCCAACAGTGGTAGAACCATTTATTTGTTTAGGTGCATTGGATTAATCTGTATACAATGTTAGAAGGCTCGCAAATTGATTTGAATTCCTTCGTTTTGGTATGGTTCTTGTCATGTCCATTCATGAAAAAGGCATTTTGTTTGCACTCCTACCTGACCAGTTAGATTTTAACATATTGTAACCAATAATGGGAAACAAGTGACTAGGTAACAAAACAGTGGCTTAATTGCAAGAAGGAAAAGAAAGGGTTTATCTCAAAAGTGATGAAAGGTGAAGGGTAATAGACCTTAGATGGTAGAAAGGAGAAGAGGTTTTGTGGGGTTTCTCTTTGTCTAATTGTCTTTTGGAGGAATTAAGAGATGCCCCATTTTGTCCTTCAGTATCAAAGAGACTAACGTTTGTCAAAGAATCCACAAAATAATACAATATGTTGATTAATGGGAACTTGACCTTTGCCAAAACCAATACAAAAAGAAAAGGATGGGAGTGCGGGAAGGTGGCCAGTTCTCCCTTTTTGTCGTCACATTAACCTACTCAGATAAAGTTTCCTTTTTGCTGCACACATTGCTTAGACAGAGAAAAAGAAATGAAAAAGGAGGGGAACAGGCACAGGAAAAAAGTCTAATTGGTGAAGCTGGGTGAGAGAAAATTCTTGAGGAAGGATTTTGTTGGTAAAATCTAGTCACATGCAAGGTTTTTTTGATGCACATTTTATCATTATCTTTCAACTAATTCAAGATTGGAGATAAAAGGAAAAAAGATGGACAAATAAGAAAAACATGCACCTTGTGATAGCATAGTGTCCAAATTTCTCTTTCTTTATTGAAAGTAAGAGTAGTTAATTCATTTAAGGTATAAAATAAAGGGCTTAAGAGATAACAAAGCCAAGAGAGACTACAGACAAAGTTTAGTAAACATCTGTAGTGAGCTTAACTGTGTTGAATAGTTATTTGCTCAAACAACATTATCTTGATGAAGTAGATTAGTTACGTGTGATATATAGAATTAATTAGTTGTGCTGTTGGGTAAATGACAAAGTGTTCTATCGCATTCAAACTTTGTTTCCCTTTAAACTTGGCATAGTGACAAATTTTTTAAGAGCATCGTTGGGTTATTTTCTCAGTTGAGTGAGTAAAAACAAAACAAACATGCAGGGGTTCTTCTTTGGACAGATATAATATTCTAAACTTCATTACAGAGTCGAAAATTCTGGTCCCAATAAATAAACAAATGAAACTTCTATTTTATCTTATCGTGGAAATTTCATATAAGTCAGATGGACGAATTTCTATGCCACAAAACACCAAGATTACAAGAAAAAACAATGTGTAATATGTGGTTTCAGACCAAGTGAGAGGATCCGTTTTCAAATCAATCTGACAGACATGCTTCCTAGATCCATGTAACCGTCGAAATTGTCTAATTAGATTCTCTAATTGAGGATTGCAAAGCATAGTATCCGTAAGATAAGGATCTAAGTTCATAGTTTCTATATACAAAGATGAGATTCTCCTTTGAAATCTGCTAAAGTCAGTTTTATAAACACATTGCTTAAATGGTAAAATAGTTGTTTTGCATAAACATTATATCTTGAAGGCTTCTACTAGAGTGCAAACACTAGCTACCAAGATAGGATTTGAAAGGGTGAAATGATTTGTCTGTTTCATTTGCAGAGTTGGTTTATCTTACAAACTACGAACAATTATGAATGAACTGATAAAAAGACAAATTAGAAGTATTTCATTTGAATGTAAATTCAAATGAAGCTTGGAGGGCTTCCACACTTGTCTGAAGAGTGGTACTTGTACTGTGTAATACGAGATCTCTTGTCTTTGTGTTCCTAGTCATATTTTATTAGCTAGCATTTGTTTGTTTTTCATCGGAAAACAAACATAATTTTGAATAGCTGTAAAACAAATCAAACTTGGTTTTTGTATCAACTAGATATACGAGGTCACTTTGTGTTTGTAAAATAAAAAATATAAAAAATTGCATATATACAACAAATATGTAAAAGAATTGTAAACAGAGAGAGAACAATGTTATGAAAAGTATTGAAAGGATATAAATTTAAAAAAAAAAATGAATTTAGTGCTGTTGTTACTTGTACTTAAGCAGATTCATTTTCCTGAGAATTCAGTGTGTGTTGAAGGGTTTTGTTGTTGCCTTGTTGGTAAAATTGTCACTGGGGAAATCCGTCTACTTCAATGCACTTTATGAGTACAACTAATTAAAAGTGACTTTTGATACCAAAGAGTACAAATGTTGCTCAAATCATAAGAGCATGATGAAGTGCGAAAATCAAAGTTGTTTCCAAACTCTGAATTAAAAATTGGCTGGTGCAGTATCAAACATAAATCTGCTACTCTACTGAGTATGGAATCTGATGAATAGTGTCTCTCACTGCCTCGTAATGGCAACACCTAAATCCACAAATTATGTCCAATAGCTAAACGTGGAGGGAAAGAAGAGAGGGGACACTCTGACTCACTGTTCATTGTCAGTCTATTATGGACTCCTTTTTTATTCACTGTATATTTTTCGAAGGCTAATGTTTCTCGGTTTCATTTAATGGATTAACATCGTAGTGTAACAAATATGTAGTGAAAAGAATCAGAATCAGTTATCAAAATGTTTACCGTGTAATTGGTTCTTTTGATGGGTAATGGGTACCATGTTGATCGTGGTGAAAAACGGTTTAAGAAAAAATGTTTTGGTTTTGAGAAATTTTGTTGGAATCCCGGTTGCGTGACATAAAAGGCGAAGTTTCCAAAGACGTTTAGACAAGGCAGTGAATGCCAATCGTATATTACAAGCAAAAGGCATCTCTCTCAGTCTCTCTTTTCCTACTCCTACTGTCCCCACTTCTCTCCTTCCAAAGATGGTCCAAATTCCATTATCTTAATGCCTGCATATACCCTCCTCCCAGCCTCATGAACTTGTTGTTCAAGCTCCAAACCTATAAAATTTAATGTTCTGCAATACTTAACCATTGCTCTCCAACACTGATTTCATTGCCCTTAGTATTTATTTCCTTAATTCCCATATTACAACAATTCTAGTATTAATCGTTATAGCAACCAACATCTTCTTTGTCTTGTTTTTTGGAATTATTCATTAATCGAAGATAATATATAAGTAATCATAAATCTCAAATATTTTTAAAAATAAAACTACTAATTTATAATATATAAAAGAATGTAAACTTATTTTACAAGTTAATTTAAATTAATTTTGTAAAATTTAGTTAAATTTAAAATTCATTTCATCTTATTTTTAAATTTCAAACTTCCATTTAAATGGATTTTTAGCAATTTAGATCACATGAGAAAAAGTAGGTCCTTTTGCAGATATGAGATATATACCAAAAGGGTATTTCCGCAGGCTTTAACGTCAGTCACACAACCTGGTGAAGAGATGCTTGCGCGGAACATCTTCTTTGGCTCCTAATGCTTTTTATGTTCCTTTTTCTCCCTTTTTCATACTTCTCTGTTTTTGACACCTCTTTTCACCAAATTCTCTGCTTCGCTAATCTCCTAATTTTTTTTTCTTTTAATTTAGAAAACTAACTCTTACATCTACCGCATGTATGATGATGTACGTATCCATGCACCTTCCCCATAAATGAGTAATAATCGGTGGCACTAAAAGTTTTACTACTTTTGACAATTCTTGACTTTAGCATCAAAATTATGAGCTATGAAGTAGAACGGTTGACTAAAACAAAAGAAGTAACATAATGCTTCATGTTTCCTAAAACCCTATCCTCAATCATTGCGCAAGCTGTTCTCAACATATACCTAAAACTCACGTTAAAGAACAACAAAACATTTGTTGAACCATTCTCCTTTGTAGAAAATAAAGAGCATTAGGATATGCAAATATTATAAAGGCTATAGAAGAAAAAAAAAAAAGTGATCATGGAAAAAGAAGTTAGCTAAAGTAAATCAGAATATAATCTCCTTAACTTTGAAGTCTTTTTAAGCAGATATAGTGTCTTATCTCTTTTACCTCTTAAAAGCAATCTGATTCCATTGGAGTTAATGTAAAAAAGACATGAACTTCGGTCTGTGTAGTGACTCACCAAGAATAGAATAATACTATGAAAAAAAACTAAGTCAAACAGATGAAATCCATGAAAGAAGAGACTTTCTTCTGTTCTTGAGGAGTTGGTGACACCCTAACCGAACAACAACTATAATATGACATACATAAAAATAACCGTTACACATTAGTTATTAGTTAGAGCTACCAACACCATTACTTAGTGGCGGCTCTAAACAAAACTGTTATAAACTTTGAGTGGTAGAGAGGGTAGTTGAGGAGAGGTTGAAGAGATGAAGGAACCAAATGAAACATGTTCTGACATTAATGTGTTACTTGCTTCCTTTCCAAATTGCAACCTGAAATGAATTGAATCAAGCAGATGAAGTTGTTGGGCCACTCGATGCTATCAATAATGTTTAATGTAACAAAACAAACTAACCCAAAAAGGAGTTGTTGCTGGATTAAGAGTATTTCATTTTTCAAACTACATTTTTTTTTATAAAAACTAATTATATTTATTTCTATTCTAAAAGATAATGTTTTAAACTTATTTATTTTGTACTACTGTTTTAGTTAATTTAAGACCTATAGAAAATTACATATAGAAGACTTCTTTACTTTTCTATTATCTATTTCCTATTATTTTTTATATATTTTTCTCTTTTTGTGTGTGGATGTCAAAATAAATTTGAATCTTGAGTCAATTCAATACACTTTTAAGCCGGATTGGATTGAAAAAATAAGTTTTTTGCTAATTAAATAAATTATGGAACAGAAACAATCCCAACCCACACCTAAATATATAAATTAAATAAATTTGAGTTGAATTATTAGCATTTTGATATTCTAAAACATAAATAAATTATACAATATTGTCCTGTTAAATGTCTAATTATTTGAATCACATAAATGTTTAATTTACTTTAATACTTTTATTTACTACATATTTATAATTTGAGTTGAATTTGTATTAGATACTGAATATTAAAAACTATTATCTCTAATTTAAAATGGTTTAAAATAAACAGGTGTTTATGTATTTGAAATTTAGTAAATAAACTGAGTCTAATAGGTCAAGAGTATGAATTTTAGCATGCCGTGTATGAAATTTGAGAAAGAATAAAATAACGTGAACGATCATATAACCGTCGAAGTTTGGTTGCCTTTTACTTCCTGCACCTCCTAAATTTCGTCGGGCATCCTTTAAAACTTTCAAAATTTACCTTATGAAAAAGTTACTTCGGGATTACATATATTTCCGGTGAAAATTTTCAGAGTGTCTAACATAAAACAAATTGAAGTATATAAAGTAATTTCCAAAATAAATTATAAACTTGTTTTCTTTAGATCCAAAATAACATATTAAGATAAGTCAAACTATTTGTAGTGTATAACATTACTTACATACTAAAAAATTCTCTAAAAATAATATAAAAATATAAAAATATAATTAAAAAAAAAAAAAATATATATATATATATATATATATAAAAAATAAAAAA
>Ga0209589_1008147_pt1 | contig 16482 bp, 6 predicted proteins | sample CowpeawhiteBW_FD_187525 | JGI IMG/M metagenome (GOLD analysis project Ga0209589, IMG submission 187525) | Root nodule microbial communities of legume samples collected from California USA - Cow pea white BW (SPAdes) (version 2) | ecosystem: Host-associated > Plants > Roots > Nodule | place: USA...
CAATTTGAAGAGCTCGCCGAGAGGATCAATCCTACGGTCTCGGTTCTTCAATCAGACGACCAGAGAGACAGAACCTCTAGAGAGAAGTCAGAGAACTCTAGAAAAGTGGTTTCTAGAGAGATGGTGGTGTGTTTTAAAATAATGAAACTCGTTTATAACAATTCTATTTATACTAAAGCCTTTTAATATTAAAATATTTGAGTCTCACTATTTTTAAACCACTATCACTTTTAAAACGCCATTTTTTAGGGTCTTACAATTGATACTCTTAAATGTTAATTTTATACCTCTCAAAAAAATTTATTCACACAATTATTAATCAACCACAAATTGAACCAATTGAATTGAATAAATCAAACCATCATAAAAATAATAATTAATGAAACCATGAACTCATTAAAAAGTACCTACAAACAATGAACTCATACAAAATAATTAAAAAAATCATTAAATATTAAAAAAACTACTAATAAAATCAGAGCTCAATGAGAAGTGAAACTTAATGGCCGGCATTTTTAGTTTATCACTCTATTTTTTAAGTCGTTTTTTTTTAATTTATTAAATTAAAACAAAAAAGTGTTTAAAGTTTTTATTACATGATTTAAAAATACAAGCATGTAATAATATAATTTGAATTGAGTACTTATAAATCAGGTTTCAGTCAGTAATTATAATTAATGGAATAATTTAGAATATTAAAGTAATACTTTTATCAACATAATTTAAATTAAAATATATATTAAAAATTATAAAAGCAATAAACTTCAAAAAAAGAAAATAAAAACAGATAACTATTCATTCTACAGCCCCTAAATCCAATCATCACCCAAATAAACACCTAACTATTCATCAATATAATAATTACATCCTAATTGGTGACCAACAAGAACTTGAATCATGATCATGTTTATGTGGTATTACTACGTTACAAAATTAGATGATAAAAAATGAGGGATCTCAATTTCACTCTTTTCCAATTTTAGCATATTCTGTCTAATCTGCCGAACTATAGAGTACAAGAAGTTGGGGTGTGGAATTATTTTTTAATTAAAAATTAAAATAAAAAATAATTTAAAATATTATTTTTCTATTATATTATTAGTGATGCAAATTTGTCATAATCTTATAACTTTAATTATTAACCCTTAATTATAAATTAAGTTTTAATTATTAAATATAATTGAATAAGTTAACATCTAAACTAATAATTCTTTTAATTTATTCAAAGACGATAATTAATCAATTAAAAAAATATTTTTATGAATAAATTATTTTTAATATATATATATATATATATATATATATATATATATATTTATTTATTTATTTCTTTTGTATATATAAGTAAATTAAAGATATATTTGTATTAATTGATTATATAGTAATAATCCTGATTAAATATATTTCCAACTCGTTTTGCATGACAGGCCAACCAGTTTTGTTTCGTTTTTGGTAGATCAACAAGAGTTCGATTAAAACGAGTTGAATGGACTCATTTTGTGATTTTTAATAAAAAATGACTATTTATTATTTAATTAAGTTTTACTTCTCTTTTTTTTTCATTCAATACATAAAAGGTTTTGTAATTTACAAGTCTATGTTATTTAATTTTTTATTTAAAGATTTATTATTCAATACTTAAATGTCATGTTTCTATGTGCTTTCATGTAATCATTTAGGGTGTGTTCTTATGTGAGTGGTGATTTAAGAGAGAAAAAGAGCATTAATTTGGATTGATTAGAAGATGAGTTTTATGTTGTTCTTTTTTAGAGATTTGGGATTGATAATGAAATAGATTTGAGAATAACTTTTGTGAAATTAAATTGAATAGATGAAAATGTAAAATGACATAATTATCCTTGATATTAAAAAAAGTATACTAAAATGATATTTTGATAAGTTGTAGTTAGTTTTTGATATATTATTATCATAAATAAAAATATTAATAATATTTATTAATTGAAAAAAAAGTAATATTAAAATATATTTGATTTACAAAATTTAATATTTTAATTTACAAAAACACCACAAATGAAAATGGAACATGTTACATGAAAATGGAATCAGTTAAAACGAAACCATGCTTGTGTTTCAAAAAGTTGGAATCAGATCCAACAAAAAGACAATAGGTTCCCTTCAATTATGGCAAAAACAAATCTGGTTCCATTGAATACCCACAAAAACATATCCGTTTCTAAAGAAGAGATATGCACAGATCAACTCCGTAAACGCTCTATCGCACTGTCACGCTGCTATCGTCGACACCATCCCTCTTCTCAACAACAAAGAGGGGTGGAAAGGTAGCAAGCCCCGGTGAATATTCAAAGAAAGAGGAAGAAAGGAAAATGGAATGAGAGTGGTATGGAGAAGCTCACCTACTAGAACTTAAATGCACATTGCTGGTTTGTTTATTTTGAATAAAATAACAAAAATATAAGCGTAAAATTATTCCAATCACTCTTTAATCTCATCATGCTATGCTAGTTGGATGTGAAGATCCCTCAAATCAGCGTCCTCCTTCGCTTTCAAATCTACGAAAAATTCTTCAAAATCATCGCTTCTCATAGTGTGGTTCCATTTCATTTCTAGTTTTATTCTGCAGCATGTCTTTTCCAAAGGAAAATATTTTACTATACCTTGGACATGGACATGTGTAAATAAGTCTATTAACAAGGGTCAGCAATTGAAGTTATAATTATGATGTAAGTAGATTCGTTAACACGTCATATTATATAACCTTAATGGATTTGGATTGTTTACCAATATTACTTCGTTGTATAGAACCTAATCATACACTACAAATTTCCAACTACCCACCATCATTCTCCATCTTTTTCCATTACTCAAATCATTATTTGTCCGAAAAATACTCTAGAGCCACCATAATTAGTGCACCACCGTCTAATTAGCACCAAAGAACAAAATAAATTACCATTCTTTTTTTATTGCTTTGCTGAATATAAAAGCACCACCTTCTCCTTATAACTTTGACTTATCGGAAAATTTACTTCAAAATATCCTAATCACTAATCAATGTTAGAAATTCAAAAATGAGTTAGAAATCCGTCTTATATGATAAAAATAAATAAGATGACATAATTTTATTATTTTTAAGATTTCGAATCTAAAGAAATATTAAATGAATGAAATTAATTTATGAATGTAATTTAATGAAATAAAGCGAGTTTGAGTTCCTGTAAAATGAGGCATGGTGGCTTTGAAAAAATTTGACGAGTTACGAAAAAAATTCGAGTTTCTATTAATCATGGATTAAGAACGGGAATTAAAATTGATTTTTTATATTAATTTATTCACACTTCATTAATACTAAATCTTTCAACATTTTTCTTCGGAAAAAGCTCACATAAAGTGTACACAAAATTCTTTAGTTTGTTAAAAGGGGTAATAAATATTGTCTGTGGCGTGAGTTTGGTTAGCAAATCCTTTTCATTTTTTAGGACTAACAGAAAAAGGAAGTGGTTGAAGAAACAAAGTCGAACAAGATTGTTGGAAGCATTTTTTCACATGACTTTAGTTTCTATTTTTATGTTACGTAACTGACAGGTTTATGAGCGACTTCATTACCCAAAAGTTGTTAATTTATTCTGCTTTTTAACTGTCACATGTTTCTCTTGTCGACCAACAACTACATTCCTAAATCAACATTAGTAGTTAAAATGCAAATTACCTACTCATTGTTTATACTTTATAGGTTTGGGGAAGAATGATGTTATGCATTTTATTACAAAACTTTCATATGATTTTTTCTTTTACAAAGTACACCATATTCCTTTTCATTGCCAATGATTAGTTTCATACTTTGTATTCTAATGATTCAATTAAATTGTCAATGGAAATGCATTAATGATAAAGTTGTGTATTAAAATAGAATGTAATCAAATTGTGTCCATTTTACATTTATATAATGAATATAATATTATAGGTTTGTCTATTTGAAAAGTATGACGTGTAAGTAACACCTTCTCCAATACATTCTTGTAAGTTAATTAAAAGAAAAATAATATCTTCACATGAAAGCAAATACATTCACATTACAACCCAACATAATAATATATATTAATGTTTTAGGTTGAAAAAATAAAATAAATATCATTAAAATATTATTATTTTGAGTTATATGAATTTTATTTGGTGGTTTTCAAAATATTATCATCCTAATAAAAATATAAAAATAGTGTGCAATCTAAATATTTATTTATTGAAAAATGATTTAATTACTCTTTTGGTTCCTGTTTTTGTCTCAAAGTTTTTTTAAGTTTTAATTTGGTACTGATTTTTAAAAATTTGATGCAATTTTTTCCTTTTAGTTAAATTTTTTTAAAACGAATCAATTATTTTTATATCAAAATTGTTATTATGATTATGTTAATTACATCAATAAAACAAATCATCCATATTAACAAATTTAATTTTGATAAAAAATCTTTAATTCGTTTTCAAAAATTTAACGAAAATAACCAAATTGCATAATTTTTTAAAAATTAGGATCAAATTAAAACTTAAAAAAACTAAAAAACTAATTTGACACTTTTGAAAAAAAAAGTAATTAAATATAAAAAAAATCTGATCTTATATTTTTTCTTGAATAGCCTTGCTATATACTATATTACGTAAAAATTCATTTAAATCACAAATTAAAATACATTAATGATTATATATATATATATATATATATATATATATATATATATATAATGAAATTACTTTCATTTAAAATATTTTTTTTAAATTATGACGAGTCACACATCCAACTCTACGTACAGAACTTTGATTTATGGTTCATAATTTTTGTTATTGATAAAAAACATTATTTTAATTGACAAATTACTTATATTATTCAATATTTTGTAGGAGTCCACTTAAATGACCAATTAAGATGCATTAAGTGATAATGTTTTTAATGTGTGGTTTTATAAAACAATTGGTGTCAGTAAACAAACATTTAACATTCTCATTATATCCGTGGAGTAACATGTTTGTTTTCTTTGAGGAAATGTTACTAGGACATTCTTTAATATTCTTTGTAATACACACTCTTACACAATTAATGATTGTAAATTACACAATTAATGATTGTAACTTACACAATTAATGATTGCAAATAATAAATGATACTTGCACAATATTATAATTTTTAATCAAGAAACTTTAACTTGTATTTCTAAATTCTTATGTTGACTTTTTTATTAATTAATAACTATTTGTACCTGACATAACTTCTGATATTTTATTAATTAACAGTATTAAAATTTTATAACATCAATTTATTAAAATTAAACTGATAATAGAATAAAGTTTGACAAGATCGATACACTTTTAAATGTTCTGATTACATGACTGATTATATAACTAATCTTTTCCCCGAACATGGTGAGAACTAAGTTTCATACTCTAACAGAAGGATTTCCCTCTTATAGATTTTCTCTTAAGCCTTTTTATGCAGATATAAAAGAGTTATGCAGATCCCATTCATCAAAAGAATCTGAAAACTAAGTTTGTCATCAAACAAAAAAGCCCAAAGAGCTCAAAGCTTAAGAAAAAGACGATGAACTTCACTAAACACTTTCTGTTCTTGATGCTGCAATTCCTCGTGGTTCTGGGAGGTGATACCAAACCAGGTTTCTCAGCTTCATCTCACCCTTTTTACTAATTCTGCCACAACTATGTTTTTATCGCGTCCAACAAATTTAATGCAGAAGAGTAAAAAAGTGCACCAGGATTTGTATTAATGAAAATAATAGAAATTTGCTAAGATATCTGAAAATTTTCAAGGGACTAATTCACTGTGTGTCATCATCCCCAGGAGTACGATTGGATATTCAAGATAAACATGTAATCCACTTCTGCAATGGATTCTTCTCTGCCTAGCTATATACATTTTATTTATTATTTAACTGTGGCTTGTTGCAGAGGCTTTAGCCATTGGTTTTGTCTGTAACTCTGTTTGTTCTGACCAGGTGGTAATGGATAATGGCATAGTCCAGGTCAACTTATCAAATCCTGAAGGAATTGTCACGGGAATTCGATATAATGGCATCGACAATTTGCTGGAAGTTCTCAACGAAGAATACGACAGAGGGTACACCAATTTAATTTCAAAATGTTATTTAGAAAATAAATTAATAACTGCAGAAAGATCTCTTCTAGGACAATTCACAAACACTGAGCACGCAAAGAATAATCTCCAATGAGAATCAGCTAGCTATTGTGTTGATTGTCAGCATCTCGAATCTGAAATCATAACCCTGATTTTACTTTTTATATTTGTCTTGTTCATTTGATGTATGCGTGTAGGTACTGGGACATTGTTTGGGACGAAGGTGGAGAAAATAGAACAGAAAAAGGAGCAAAGGGAAAGGGTAGATTTGACAGGTTTGGTTCGTGGACCTTGTATTTTTTTTTTTCTTGAAAGAAAAGAAAGACAGAATTGGGAAAAGAAAATATTTATGAAAGAGGAAAAAATATTTTATAAAAACATTTTAAAAATAATATAAGTATTAATAATTGAATATATACAGAATGGAAGCAACAAATTTAACGGTGATAGTGGAAAACGAAGAACAGGTAGAGCTATCTTTCACCAGAACATGGAATGCGTCTTTTCAGGGGAAGCTTCCGCCACTCAACATTGACAAAAGGTTCTTCTACTTTCAACCTACACTCTCTCTGCTTCTGGGGTTCCGTTTCGGAAGCAACATTAAGTTAATTAATTACATGACTGTGATATGATAAAGAGGAAGTTGATTATGTGCAGGTTTATATTGCTTCGTGGTTTCTCTGGGTTCTACACCTATGCCATTTACGAGCATTTGAAGGAATGGCCAGCTTTCGATATCGACAATACTAGGATCGCATTCAAACCTAGGAAAGACAAGTGGGTAACAATTGCTTTTGTTTGCCGTTCCTCAGAAATGAATAAAAAGGGAAGCACATGTTTTGTTTTGTTTATCTCGTAGGTTGTTCTTTTATTGGACAGGTTCCATTACATGTCTATAGCGGACAACAGGCAAAGATTTATGCCTCTGCCCGATGACCGGATTCCCCCAAGAGGTCAAGTTCTTGCCTACCCTGAGGCTGTGCGTCTCGTTGACCCCGTGGAGCCCGAATTCAAAGGCGAGGTATGCTTTTGGTTCATCTATTACCAAACTTTTACAAAATAGTCAACATTAGGTCACTTAGGTATCTAATCTCCTTTTCAGTTACTTGCCAAAAACATTTGATTTTGAATAGATTATTAGCCTCCGACACGGTAACCTCAAAGTTGGTCTGTGTTTGAGAACAGGTGGATGATAAATATGAGTATTCGTGCGAGAGTCGAAACGATCGTGTTCACGGCTGGATGAGCATTGATCCCTTGAATTCCACCGGATTCTGGCTAATTACGCCAAGCTATGAGTTCCGATCTGCTGGACCCCTCAAGCAATATCTTACTTCTCACGTTGGCCCCACCACACTCTCTGTAAGACTTTTTGCTAACATTTTTTCTTTTTATCACTGGATTGTATTTTCTTATATTGTTTTTTTGGTTCTACTCAGAACAATATTCAATTCTATTTAAAGGTGTAAAAATCCACATTTGGGAAACTACATGAATCAGGTATTTCATAGCACGCATTATTCAGGAGCGGATCTGATAATGAAATTTGGGCCTAATGAGCCGTGGAAGAAAGTCTATGGGCCCATATTCTTGTACCTTAATTCTCTATCCAACGGGGTTAGCCCAGTCAAACTCTGGGAGGACGCCAAACAACAGGTATGCCACTTGTATAATTTTATCTTAACTGATTAAACATTAAGGATAATTCGTTGTTTTCAAATATCATTGTCGTTGTTACAATATTAAATGTTTGCCACTTTTAGTTTACAAAAGAAACATAAAACTGCAGATGGTCAATGAAGTTGAGAGCTGGCCCTATACATTTCCAGCTTCAAAGGACTTTCTCTCAGCTGAGCAACGAGGTAAAGTCCAAGGTAGATTGCTTGTCCGAGACAGGTAGGTCACTTACTTAATTTTCATCTTCAGAAATCTCCAGACAGCTAAGGAAGAATGATCAAATGATGTTTAAAACAATTAAGACTTAATTTCTTATGGTCTTACCATTTGCTAAATCTAGATATTTGGGTGTATTTATTTCTTCTTCACCTTCATTTTTACGCCAAAAATGGTATATTCATTCTATATAGCTAAATCTGTATAGGAAGGTTAGTGATGCATTCATCCCAGTTAGTGGTGCTTATGTGGGACTAGCAGCCATAGGAGAAGTTGGATCTTGGCAACGAGAATGTAAGGTAGCATTTAAACTAATTCCTTGTACCGTTTAAATAAGCAACAGCAACACATTGAGCCACCAGAGGAAAAAAAATGACACTTGTAATTATTTCCTTACAGGGTTATCAATTTTGGACGATTACTGATGATAAAGGCTATTTCTCAATTATTAACATACGTCCTGGGGATTATAATCTCTACTCCTGGGTCAATGGATACATTGGAGATTATCAATTCGATCAAATCATCAACGTAACTTCAGGTTAAACAAATTTATGAAGCTTTTTTGAAGTTCCAAAATATATTTTGTTTTAAACTCATTAGGCCAATGTTTAAACAGGTTCTGAAATTAATGTGCATGAGCTTGTTTATGAGCCACCTAGAGATGGTCCTACGTTGTGGGAAATAGGTATCCCTGATCGTTCAGCTGCTGAGTTCTATGTTCCTGACCCAAATCCCATGTACATTAACAAACTCTATGTCAATCATACAGACAGGTTCTTTTCCTCTTTACCCACTTGAACATATTTTGTCATTACTATGTAACCTGTAAAAGTTATGCCCAAGTTCAATATATGTTGCTCCCTAGGTTTTTGTTTTTGCATCCAAATATTAATTATATCATTGAACTTTCATTTTAGAGAAAAAGAAAACTTTGTGTCCCCATTGCTTGCAGGTTTAGGCAATATGGTTTGTGGGAAAGATATGCTGATTTGTATCCAAATAAAGACCTAGTTTACACTGTTGGCGTTAGTGACTACAGAAAAGATTGGTTCTTTGCTCAGGTTAATAGGTGTGTTTTTTTGCTTTTCTTATTTTCATATCTATTGTTGGTAATTAAACCCAAACCCCACCTCATGAAAGCGCACATATTATCATTTGGAAAATTTTATTTTAGGAGAGTTTAGGTTCTGTACTTGTTCTTACAGCCTAGGTGTCTCAAAAGATGTCTCAAAAGATGTCTCAAAAGATGTCCTGTCTCTCTCCCCTCTGATTACTTTCCTTTACTGTTTCACAGGAAGAAAGATAATGGCACTTACCAAGGAACCACATGGCAAATTAACTTCAACCTTGATCGCGTGAATACCCATGGAAGCTACACATTACGAGTGGCTCTGGCATCTGTGCATAATGCAGAATTACAGGTATAAAATAAAACTCTGTTCAATAATTTTGATATTCATCATAAAGAAATTCTGCAACACACATACATGCAAGTGTTTTTTTTTATCTCTCATTAACAAGGTTTTCTTTCTTGAAATTTTGGGAGGGTAGATTCGGATAAACAAATTAGAAGCAGATCCACCTTTATTTTCAAGTGGAGTGATTGGAAAAGAGAATACAATAGCTAGACATGGAATTCACGGTCTCTATTGGCTATTCAGCCTTGATGTAGACGACACTCTTCTTGTGCAGGGGAACAATACCATCTTTCTAACGCAAACGATGAACACAAGTCCTTTTATAGGAATTATGTACGACTATATTCGTTTAGAATATAAACGCTGAAAATCAAATTAACCATTGTTCTCAAGAATATTCACTTCAAAAGTAATTGTTTGATCAACATACTCGTTTCAAAAGCTTTTTTCATTCTTTTTTTCCTCCTTTCGTTCTCTTTGCATTTACAAACTGTGCCATCTTAGTTCTTTATTTCCTCTTTCAAACAAATTTCATGAAATAGCAAAGAAATGGTAGATGCCAAGAGACGTCACTCTCAATCAAACTTTTTTCAGCAAATATTTTTATTGGTTAAGGATTTGATTCGTTATCAAATTTGTTCTTTGATGTCATGTACGAATAACTCGTGTAATGCACCAGCTGGAAGTGTATAGTATACAATTTTTATATTATATTTTGAATATTTATTTTACATTTTTAAAAGCATATTATTGATTACGTTTGTAAATATTTAAAAAATAATAATATATTTATATTTATATCTATATCTATATCGTCGGTGTCTTTTGGTATTTGGTGGAAGGTTTTATCTCACGCTGTGCTTATCTTCAATAAGTATTTGCAATACAGATGTATAAGCGCCAAGGACAAAACTGATACAATTCTTTAGGTATTTTTATTTTGTTTTTTAGTTAGAATTGGAATTTTAGTTGAGTGAACTTTATATCTAAATTCAATGATTCGAGCTAGAGTTACAAGGTCCTTGAACAAATATATTCTATCATAAAGTCATTCCATCAATTCTATTAGGAAGGACAAAAAATCTAAAAAGAAGAACAGTGAAATACCTAAAGACTCCGCTTTCCTAGTTATTTTAAAATTAGGGGTGGGTTACCCAATTTCGAATGATGATAAGTTCAAAAAAGAAGATCACAATAAATATATTTGTTATGAATTAATACGTATTTTGCATGATATTATGTAAATATTTATAGTAAAGCATCATTTATCCATCTTGGATTTTTGAGTAAATTATTTACACTAAATTATTTAGTCACATTAACATGTTTCTTTTACCTTGCTCACTGCCAGATTTTATGGTGTTAATGATTAGACATTCTATCGTTCATGTAATAAGAAATACCCGTTCAATTAACTACTAACTATTTTATTTTACGTTGACCTATTATATACATTTTTTGTATATTTGTTGGTGACTTCTCTTTTCTACACTCTAATCATAACTATATTGGATAATTGTCGCATAAAAAAATGATATTAATTGGTTTTGAAAAATAGTTGGAGCAACCATGTTAGATAGGACCTTCCCTTTTTTCCGCGATTCTCACTTTTGTATAGTAATCAGTTTTCCAGCAGTTTCACTTCAGGTTGTGGGGCTCCCTGCAGAAACACGTTTTTGTTTTTGTTTTTTTTTTTTTTTTCAGAAAGACAAAGTATGGATGAAAATCCGGAAAGAATATGACCGTTAAGTGAAGTGGCAGCCAGCAGTGAGTTTTTCAGTCACACTGCGAGTATCTCTTTACATTCAAATTTGACAAGAAAAGAAGATATATATACAAAGTTGTACAAGAATCACACTACACTGCCTCGATGACTTCCAAGAAGAAGGATCACAGATTCTTTTACTTCAAAGAACTAAAATTTATTATATTTTTATAGAAAGAAAATGTTTTGAAGTTTGGTGGGAATAAATAAGTGGTGCAGCGAAATGTTAGCATTATTTAAATTTTGAGGAGTGGCGAGAAACGACAGAGTGAGGTAATTTCAGAATTTAAAAAATGAGATGTGTTTGATGTTTACAGATGGAAAAAGTATATATAAAAAGAAATAGTTAAAAAGTGAGGGAATGTGTATGTGAGTGCATGGAGAGTGAGAAGAAGAAATAATTGAGGATCTCCGTATCCCATTCATGCACACTGGTGCAGGATCATGTCCCTTCCATCCACGTGCCTCCTCTTATCACTTCCGATTGTTGCACAAAGTTAAAGTAAGAGAGAAATAAAAAGAGCTAAAAAATTGGAAAGTGGGTTCATATTTTTGTGTTGTGTTGGGAGTGACAAATCCTATGCTAAGCTAGGCTAAGATACAAAGGGAGATCCATGAATGCAGTGGTTTGTCTGTATCTGAGAGAGTGAGAGAGAGAGAGAGAGTGATGAGAGAGAAAGAAAGGAACTCCGAAGTTGCTACCGTACCTATGGTTGGGTTTGGGAATGTGTTTGTTGTCGTTGATGATGTTGTTGTTGTGTGTGAGACTTGGAAATCCAACCCAACCACCTTCTGACGAGACCCTCTTCTCTCTCTCCATGTCCTTGTCTTTGTTGCTCCCACTCTCTGTCTCTGTGTCTATCTGTGTCCTCCTCGTTATTATTATTGCTATTGCTGGAGAACCTGCTGAATCCCGTGATCTCAGACACACTTCTCGAATTTATTATCCCTCTGCCACTCCAACTGTCCTCAACCCCATCATCATTGGAACGGCGCGTCCCCCTTCCTCTTCCTCCGCCGCGCGTGTTCCATTGCGCCTCGCTCATTATCATCTCCGACGTCAGATACAGCAGGTCCGAAGCTTGGACATCGCTCCATCGCTGATGGACCCCATTCATTTTCATTTTTCCCGGGCCTGGGCCCGGGCCGGGTCCCGGGGAGACAATGATCCGGTGTTCCAACCTCCGTTCCGCGCTTGTCCTATCTCCCTCTCTCTCCGTTTCTTGCGTCAACAACATCCCGTCTTTTCTGCCACGTACAAACCAACCAAACCCAACAACACCAACACCAACACCAACGCTCTCGTTCTTTTTTCTCGATGTCGCGCTATCCAACGACCTCCTGAACGACGTCGTCCACCTCCGGCTCTGCTCCTCCGTTCCGCTCTCCCCCACCGACGAATGCCTCCGCCCAATCTCCTGCTTCTCCACGTCCATATTCAACCGCGCGCGTTCCTGGTTGGAGGAATTGTTGTTGTGGCTGTTGCGCTGGGGCTGAGTTTGGCAGCGGAAAGGCTTTGCGTCCTCCACCAGAAGAATGTCCTCCGGATCCACGCGGTACCGGCACAGAGGACACGTGGAATGCGCGTCCAGCCACGTGTCCACGCACTCGACGTGGAACGCGTGCTTGCATTTCGGCAACAGCCGGAGAACCTCCGCCGCCTCGAACTTCGTCAGGCACACCGCGCAGTCCAGCCCCTCCTTTTGTCCCCGCAGCGCTCCGAATCTGAAAACGGGAAGCGATTCCACCACGGACCGGTCAATGCCGGAGTTCTTTCTCCCGGAGAACGGCGCCACCGTCCACGGAATCGAGCTCCCGCCGCTGTGGATGTTGCCGCCGTTGCAGTGTTTGATGTAAAGAAGGAGCAGCGAGGTGAGGGAGATTATGGTGGTCAAAACGCATACCACCACCGCTATGCCAGGTCTGAACGGCGGCGAGGTGTCATTTTCGTTGTCGGGCGGCGGTGGAGCAATGATTCGTTGGGGAGTGGGAGGTGGAGTTTCTCTGGTGTGTGCTGCGTTTGTAAGGAGTAGAAGGAGAGTGAGGAGGAGGAGGAAGATGGAGGGTGCAGGAGCCATGTGGGGGCGCGGGTGGTGGTTAGCTGAGGAGGGTGAAGCGCAGCATTAATTTTTAATCATGTGGAGTGGACAGGGGAAGCTATTTTGGGAGAGATTCTATGGTAAGGATTCAGGGGAAAAACATACAAAAAGACAAAGACAAATACGTATATAACTTCACATTTTATTAATTAAATACATCACCTACTCTTCTTTCCAAATATCCACTTGTACTACTACTATAGTATCTTCGTTTTTTAAATACTGAATGCCATAATATCAAACATATTTCTCCATTTTTTCTTTCTTTAAACCTCTTTCCGACTAATTCATTTCTCTTGAAACTAATTTTATTGTTTGAGAATCAAATCCAGATCTTCACACATGAATATTTGGAAAACTCTTTAACAGGGTAATTTATGATTGAATACATATGAGAGATAATTGATTGTGTGGTAGTGACATTTTGATGGAAGCAAAATAAGAAATGTGATGATGAGTTAGAGAGGGGACCACCATAGACAATAAGCAAACAAGAAGATAAAAAGGGTGGCGGTTCTTGAAAGGATCTAATGGCCCCTTTTCATACAGCATCGGGAAAGGAACCTATAATGCTGAGGCTACGAGATAGGAAGAAGCGCAACATTGTTAATCTCTGCTGAGGTCACAAAACAGGGTAACACCACTACCATCATGCTGGTATGAAGTTTATTGTCATGCTGCTTCCATTTTTGTTTTTGCTCCAATTAGCCATGTGTTGTTTACATGTGAAGTCTCATCAAGAATATCGATCTCTATAACAACATTTCTGATTGCTCAAAAGTTCATTGCAGAGTGCAGCAGACACTAGCCACGGGACCACTAACCCTCACCCATGTGCTTCTGCTCATTAATTTTATTCCTCACACTAATTAGTCTACGTAGTTTGGCCATGATATAAATTAAGGTGGAACATTATGGAACCTCGTGAAACTAATTTCATGTCTGTTTCCATTGTTTTCGCAACCTAAGTTTAGGCAAATTATTGTCCTTTTACCAGCCAACCATCTACAATTAGTGGTGTTTTTTGCATGTTAGTTTAATATAATTGCTAAACTACCAAGCTTTTCTATGCAGAAGAAAAACACAACTTGCCTGGTTGTCATTTGTCAGACCATCAATACAATAACTATGACTCCGTATTTTTATGGTGTACTTGTTAAAATGGGGATCTGGACCACAGTATTCTATAACATGGCTAAGCCTAATTGAATATGCACCTGAAGATATACACATCACAGATTAGAATGCTGCGGTGTTATTGATTATATTTTTCTCTTCTGCATCAAAAATGAATGACTAGTGCACACTCTTGGAAGAAAACACCTGCAAGATTGAGACTTGTACTTGTTTCTTGTACTCCAGAAATCATTTGCCCCGTTTTCTAGTTGACAGCAGCTACAATTGTGCCACACAAAACTTGTATTATCATTTCTGGCTCCTCTAATCTTTTCCCACCTTCAAAGTTGATGAATGAATTCATATATTTGTTTTTCTTATGCTACAAACAAAGTTTTGTATCTGATATGCTACAAACTCAAAGTTCTGCTTGTCATGTTTTCAAAAGTGTGTACGTGGACCTGCAAGGCATTTCCATGATGAATAATAGTTTTTTACAATAAGATGCTTTTGGAGTGATTGATGGATTTAGATAATAATGCATGAGAGTAGAATTTCACTCACAAGGAATCAGCATCTGTGGACTGGTGCTAGTTTGCAGGAGTATCTCTGCTGACTGTATTGGTGCCATTTTTTTCTTCTGATGATGATATAGTGAATACTGCTGCATACAAACCTTTTTGGTTGATTTAACACTGACTCAATGATTTGAAATTCTAACAGGTTCTGAACCAGACATGCACTAGTCACCTCAAAAAAATTATATATTTTCTACTGCATAAGTTCCCACACAAATTCATATATCGATTAAACTTAAATATAAAAACAAAAGATAATCATTTAGACTGCATTTTACTTGAGGGAGAAACCACTGCATAATTTGATCTGCATAGAGCTTGCAGGATAAAATTCTGTAGGTTTCCATAATTTAAAATTGAAAAGCTATGTTTTGTTTACCTGTTGAAAAATAATATCATTTAAAAAATGCTTTTCGAGGTGATTTTGGATAATGTTTCTTATGAAAACATTTATTTGGAAAAGTGAGAATCTTACTTTCTTAAATTAAGTAGTTTTTTACACCAAAATAAAACTTTTATTGACCACAAATATTCATGTTACTTTGACTAAATAATTTAACATGTTAATGAACTAAATATTTTAAAAAAAAAATATTGAATCCTTAATTTGTTAAAAGAAACTTATTTTTACCAATTAGTCACAAATTCATGATTTTATTGGGTACAAGGAAAATGAGTCGATAGGGTCTCTCTAGGAAAATAAGCTTGGACAATAGATGAGCTTTGGAGAGCAAAGAGTCATCCCTAGGTTCCTCTAGGTCATGGTAGCTTGTCCTACCTTTCAGAATCACTCTTTCTATTAATGCTAATAAGTCTTAACCCATGCCTATATGATGGAGCTTTTCCACCACTTCTAAGAAGGAGATCTATGATGAATTTGAGAGACTTTGTGTGCATTTTGTTAGTGTCTCTCTGTTCTAAAATATCTTTTTTCCTTTGTTTTATCTTAAACATTTCGATTGGTAACAACTATCACTTATCTTGGGCTTATCCATCTTTCAAGTGACATGCTTTTATTTCCTTCTTTCACTTGTTCTCTTCGTCCTTTGCATTTTTAACTACTTAATGTTTTATGCTTTTAAAAGATAAAAGAATTTGAATATTTATGGAATGATTTATATATAAATTCTAAAAAATTTATTTTAACATGTATATATAAATTGTAATTAAGTTTTATTACTGATTTGGTTTCAAATTACATAGTACAACATTTGATTGTTTTAAAAAAGGCTTAAATAGTCATTTGGTCCTAGTTTTGGTCGACTTTTTTCACTTTGTTCCTACTTTTCAAATTGTTTTCAGTTTGGTCCTACTTTTTGTTATATTTTTTCAATCAAGTCCTTTTTGCTAACACCGTTAAAATAGTTAACGGATGTCAACAGTAACTGTTACGTGTCATTTTGTGATTTTTTTTATTTTTTTTTAATATTTTTTTAATATTTTTTATTTATTTTTTTTAAAAAATTAAAATTTTTAAAATTTCTTTTAATTT
>Ga0209589_1008149_pt1 | contig 16478 bp, 5 predicted proteins | sample CowpeawhiteBW_FD_187525 | JGI IMG/M metagenome (GOLD analysis project Ga0209589, IMG submission 187525) | Root nodule microbial communities of legume samples collected from California USA - Cow pea white BW (SPAdes) (version 2) | ecosystem: Host-associated > Plants > Roots > Nodule | place: USA...
ATATATATATATATATATATATATATATATATATATATATATATATATATATATATATATATAATCCATTTTGAATTACATCGAGTTTAAACAAATGTTATTTCTTACTAGTTATTTAACCGGCTTCGTAAAAAAGTAAAGAAATTACGCATGATTAAAGTGAAACTACTAAATCACCTGAGTTTTCGGAATGTTAATTTCATAGTTATATAATCTATTAACATTGGCAAGATAAATATTAAAAGAGATAACAAGTAATAGATTCAAAATTCAATCCTAGGAAAAATATTGGTTAAAAACTAAAAGTTCAAAATCAATTATAGACTCAAATATTAATCCCTATAGTTTACATATTTAGAAATATTTATCCTGCGCATAACACAAATAAAAATACCAATTTTTTCCATTTACAAAACAGATCATTAATAATCCAGCACTATCATTAACAAATCTTAATCGTGAAAACTTATAATTTTTCTCAAAATGGAATTAGTCTAATCACGAAGTTGTGTTCATGATGATATCCCTATGCGTGCTGGTGACACGTCTTTCACGTTCGGGATCTGCCACGATTCTATAAATACAAACTGATTTAGAGAAGAAATTTGTTTGAGTGAGATGTAATTATAATTTTTTAATTATTTAGTGTTTAGATCTGATATAACTAATTATGTATCAAGGGAGTAAAATCAATCCAAACAATTGATTAGTAGTAATAATTTCCTTTTTTAATTTTGTTGCAAGATCTTGTAGGTTTCATCAAATCTGTTTGAATTCCTAAATTTTAATCTATCAAAGATTTATAAAGCTAATCAAGTTTCACTTTTAATAAAAGGCCATTTTTTTACACAAACACATATATATTAAAAAAATATTTAATACACGATCATATATAATTTTTAATAAAATTACATATTTATTTTATAAACTACATATTTATATTTTAAAGTATTTATTAATAAAGAACTCTTGTTTATTATTTCATTTTGAATCTAATGTTAGCACCAACTTCTTCACATGTATGGTTATAGAATAATCATGTATATGTTTGCTCCTAAGTTTGTTCTCAAATTTGCTTTTCATTTTTGCGTTTTTCTTGACCCAACTAAATATACAAAAATAAAATAATCAAACTCATCGTGCAATTGCGAGGCTCAGATAACAAAAATATATTTGTTAAACAAAAATATGAAAAAAATACTTTTAAAAAATATTTTTTTAATCTATTCTTACAACGTTACGTATTTTTAAATTCTATATTATTTTAATAAAATTAAATAATAGACAAACACAATAATGAATAGATTTTTGTTAGTATACAAAAATTCTATTTGTAAAACAATTGGTAAAAACAGATGCTGTGTGTCCAACTTTTTACAATGATAGAAAAACTAAATTAAAAATTTAAAAATTATAATAATCAGTAAAATAAAAAGTAATTAATAAAATTTATATTGAAATAATAAAAAACAGTGAAAAACTGAATTTTGTGTATTAATTTTACAATCTAATAACTAGCATATTTTGTAACTTTCATGAAAGTAACTACCGGATGGTTTGTTATATATAGTTAAATTAGGGTTTTGTTAAGGTGTTTTTGGAATATTAAGAGTAATTAATAATAAATATAATTTAATTATAATATTAAATAAAATACGACTTAATTCTGTAATTTCATTTTATTTAAAAGATAATAATATTCATAAATATTATATAATTGCTATAATATTTTATTTAATGTTTATTGATAAAAATTTAAAAATAATTAAATAATAAAATAATTGTATTTTAATATTATTAAAAATTAAAATATAATTATACATAAAAAATTAAATTAACAGAAAAATCAATAAAAAATATTGTTAAATATTTAAAATATTTAGAAAAAATAAAATAAAAATATTAATTTAAGTTTTAATTGAGTTTTCAAATGTTTTTTATTGTTTAAAAATCTTAAAAGATATTTTTTCTTTATAAAGTTATTTATATTATTTTAATTAATAAAATAATTATTTTAACTTTTATTGTAAAAATGAGAGAACCGATGTTAATTTATTATTCTTTCAACTAGTGCTACAGACACTCGATTAACATTCTTCTTAGATATAAATATAATAAAAGGATATGTAAAAAGAAAATCCATATTAGTGATTTAGATATGTAAATGTCGAAAGCGCGTGATATTTATGCAAAAGCATTAATTAACAATGTCATGAACAGTTCGTTAAAGAATGAATGAGTTAAACGTGAAAAGATTAAACCAAAAAGGTGGGCGCATTTAAGGTAGTGAAAAACGCAGTCGTAAAAAACCAACCTAAACGGAGCCCCAACGTAACCGTTTCTTCGCCGTTTAGTTAACCGACGCAAACAACACGTGGTAGAAAGAAAAATACAAAACCACAATAATAATATTAATAATATTAAACAAGTAAATAAATAATTATGGAGAACAATAAAAAAAAAATTTATGAGGGAGACTTTGGGAAAACCACAATGACATGGTTGCAGACAGCGGCAAGAAAAGAAAAGAACCGCTCTCGAAAAACCCCACATATTCCTCGTGCTCCAATCTTCCACCTCCTTATTGAAAATTAAAATAATAATAACAATATTATTATTATTTTATTCGCGCTATTGAAATTGGTTATCATTGATTATATATAAGATGAAGGGTCGGAGACAAAGATTATCATTACATCTTAGGACTCTTCCTTTGTAATACAACAACCCTCACCGTCAAACCACGCGTTCTCTGCTTCTCTTTCTCTCTCTCTCTCTCTCTCTCTCTCTCACACCGAATACTTGTGTTTCTCTTTCTGGCTATATTCAATTCATCATGTCGAGCTCGTCGGAGTACTCTGAATTTTCCGGCCAGAAATCGGCCAAGTCGCCGGAGAAGTCGAGCTTCTCTCAGACTTGCAGTCTGCTGAGTCAATACATCAAGGAGAAGGGTAGCTTTGGAGATCTCACCCTCGGCATGACATGCAACGCCGAACCATGTGGTACGCCTCCTTAAACTCTGCAAATGTTTTTTTTTTTTTGGGTTTTTTCTATATGCAATTTCACTGAAAGTTTTGCGTGCTGCTTAGTTCTGTAGAAAGTGTAAGAAGGGGGAAAAATTGGAATCTTGATGGGTACTCAATTGGTTATTCCTTTCATCTTGGTTTGTTTTGAGATAAATATATTTTTAGGAAGGAGAAGCAGCTTGTGGGTCTTTCAAAGTTTTTTTTTTTTAATTTTATAAAATGATTTTTTTATTTATTTTCTTTTGTAGTTTTAGGCTTGAATTTCTCTCTCAATTCTTAGGTATCTGCCTTTGCTGCTAATTTATTGCTCTGCATGACTTTTCAAATTCCTAGATCTAACTCATGGCTCCAAATTTGCCCCACTTGTTTGAATGAGAAAAAGTGGAGAAAAGGGTTGGATTTTAATGTCTGGTCTCTTTTTAGTTTCAAAACAAGGTTAATCTGTCAGAGATTTTGCATGTTTTGGAGAATGGAGAATTCCCTTTTTCTTTTCTGATGTGAAATTTTTTACAGGGTCACCTGAGACTTCTTGTCACTCTGCTACAACAATGAACTTGTTTCCTACCAATGAAAACAACGTTACACCAAAGAACCTGACAGCCATGGATTTGCTCTCTCCACAAGCTTCCTATCGTCCTTCAGAGGAGATTCCAACCTTGGTTAATTCCAGGTTGGTTCTTTAATTTGTTGCCAAGTCAATTAACACTAACCTTTTGTTCCAACTTGCTGTTGAAGAAAATTAATGACCAATGACTGCATACCAATTCATAACTGCTACCACCCTTTAGATAAATCTCTCCATTTTCTTTTACGACTGTTTGGTCACTACAAAAATTGCCTTAAACCTAGTATGTGACAGTTTTTGCATTAATTCATGTTGTGCAGTGCACTGAAGTCTGCGAACAAGGTTGCTAAAACTGCACAGATGACAATCTTTTATGGAGGACAAGTTGTTGTGTTTGATGATTTTCCTGCTGACAAAGCCAATGAGATCATGTCCTATGCTAGAGGGAAGCCACAGAGTCAGAACAATTCTGTTTTCACTTACACACAGAGCCAGCCTTCATTTCCTCCTAGTTTGGTCAGAACTTCTGCGGATTCAACTGCTCCAATTATTCCTACTGTCACTATTACCAACACCATCCATGAACACTCTCAACCATCATCCAGGCCTGTTGTTTGTGGTAATTTCTTGAGATCATTAATACTTTTGAGATGAATGATTTGGTTTTGTTTAACTTTGTTATATGGATAATTTTGTTTTCTAATCAGGAATTTCCTTTTTGAGCAGATCCACCAATTGCTAGAAAAGCTTCACTCCACCGGTTTCTGTTGAAGAGAAAGGATAGGTATGCACTTTCACCCAAACAAAGAAAACTTTAAACATCTTCTGCATGTTTGGTATAGGAATATTTTAGGGAAACAATAATCTTTCCATTTTCTCAAAAACCATAGAAATAGAGATCATTATTTTTTGTTTTAAATAAGTTGAACCAAACACACAATCCTGCAGTTCTGTGCAACCTTAAAATCAAATATATTTACTCACAAAAGAAAAATCTCCATTTACCCTTTGTAGATCTGGTTTTTCTTTTTCTTTTGTCTTGATAACATAGATATTATTAGTGGAAATTGCAACCTTTTTGTATTTGTTTTTGTTCAGTCAATGATGTTTCCTTCTGTTGTTTTTCAGAATTGCTTCCAAAGCTCCATATCAAGTACCAAACGGGCCATCAACTGAGTCCATGCCACCATGGCTTGGGTTGAATGCTACTTCACCTAAAATCTGAGAGCAGCTACAGAATATATAATTTTAAGCATATTTTTGTTGTGAAAATGCTAACTAGTCAGATGTTTTTTGCCAGATTTCTTCACTAAGTTTCTGGTTATATTTTTTTCCTGACTGGGTAGCATTATTACTTTTTTTTTTGTAATGTTTTTTACAATGTTTTATGGGCTTTTTGCTTTGTTTGTCATAGTAATTTCGGCTCTGCTGGGCTATGTCATAGATCTAACTATTTGTTAGTTGTTGCTGCTCTAATTATAGTGATTCAATATATTCATTGTTATATTAAATCTTCTAGTTTTTCTCACCAGGAAATACTGAATCAATCGATTTTGATGTGATTAATTCAAAACGGTTTTATTTAGATTTGCATGAGGATTATAAGTTTCTATTTGTCTTTAGAATTAAATTAAATATTAGGTCAAATTAAACCAAACATTAAAGACAAACTAAACCAAACATTGAGACGTGTAAAAGCAGGAGCAATAGTATTAAAGATAAAGGGAGTTGTTGAAAATTAAAGGTATTTGAATGGTGTCTGTACAATTCAATTATTATAATGAAACATAAAGGAGTAAAATTGGACTTAGGTTAGTATCGTATCAGATTACATCATCAAGAGGAAGAAAATCATTAGTGTTTTTGCTTAAATATACTTTTATTTATTACATTTGGGTTACTTTTTCTTTTATTCTTTAAAGTTGAAAACCATTTTCCAATCTTTAAATTTTAAAAGGTGATTGCTTTATCCGTAATAATTTTATAGGTATACTTGATTAAAGTGAACAATACGAAATATAATTTTTATCTTCTCTAACAATATTGATTTTGAGTAAATACTACCGTACTAACTAAGTTGATATATTATCAGTATAAATATGAAGTATTTGCCATTATGTTTCTATAGATTATTGGACTAATATTTGTTTATCCGGTTCATTAAATTGACATTTTGTAGGTATAATATCGTATTCAATAAATAACATTTATTACACATAATCATTTTATTGCCTCGGTGAAAAAGTGGATACGAAAGGATATATAGATTTGTACACCATGTTTGAGAAAGACAATTTGAAGAGTAAAAAAATCAAAATTTGATACCTTATCATCGACCACTTCGTACAAGTCCTTCTTGACAAACCTATGTTAAATGATTTTGGGGATATTGTTTCCACCCCTATTTAGTAATGAAAGTTCTCTCAACATTTAGGACATAATCATGTTACATGTTGATTAGAGGAGAATCCTAGAATGTTATACTACTAGTTTGAGGGTTGCCTTGCTCCTCCAATCCATTGCTATCAAATGGGAACAAAGAGTAAGATAGTAGCCATGGCTGACCTAGATCATCGGTTAATGATGATATTAGGTAGAACCAAACAGCCACTCTACTCCTTGGTGGTTGAATAATCCCAAATAGAATACCAAAATTAGAGAATTTTTTTATCGAAGAAAACAAGATGATCTCATAATTACTCAAAGAAAACACAAACAATAAAACAAGAAGTTGGTTGCTTGATTATGTAAGAAATTACAAAGATTTTAAATTTACATGTGTTAATTGTGTTTTTATCTTATATTTCCTTTACCTTAACCAGGGATCTCTACAATTCCAAAAAATTGAAATACATAGTATTTGAATTACTTGTAATTGAATTCTTTTCATTTCTTAAATAATTTGTTTGTATAAAATAATTAAAATATTTTAGATTTAAATTCTTTTGTTTGGATAAAGAAATTTAATTTTTATTTTAGGGTAAACTCAATTTTACTATTGAGTCCAAGTTAAGTTAGCTTGACCTTCGATCTGCGACGACTCATCTCGACTTTGGTTCGGACTGACTAGGCTCAACATTCGGCCAGTTGACTTTGCTTGACCATCGGTTTAGACCGTCTTGACTTGACCTTCACTAGGGACATCTCGGCTCGACCTTTGGCCAGAACCGACTCGACCTTTGATCAGGACTGACTCAACTCGACTTTAGACCTGGGCTGACTCGATCGACTTTCAGCATAAAATGACTCAAGTTGCTCTTCGACTTGGACCGACTCAGCTTGATATTTGACCCAAACTGACTTGGCTTAATATTTGACCAAACTTTTTTTCATCCGGACCAATGAAGAATTTCACAATTTGTGAATTTTTAATTTCCTTTTTTTTTTGAGTAAATTCCAAATTATATTATTTTTTCAAATATCTTCTTCAAATTTCTCAATTTCAATTTTCTTTTAATTTTCTCATCCAAACAAATATTTTACTTAAGAGAGTTTTAAATTCTCCAAATCAATGAATTACTTTCTTTAATTGTCTTATCCAAACACAACATTATAATTATGCGGTAAAATTCAACTTTCTTGATCAGCCTAACCTTTACTTTTCTTTATCGATTTCATAATTCAATTTAATATTTGTAGGGATTTAGTCTATGAGCAATGAAACTCCTCAAAGGATCAAAACTTTATTTATTGATACTTAATCCACCAATCTTGAATGATAAAATTGTTTAAAGGGTCTAAACCTTACGTATTTATACATCTACCAAATATTTGAAATGTTTTTGAAAGATAGTAATAACAGATTATCAATCAAATATTATTTTTAAGATTTTGTGCATTTTATTAACATAATATTTTAAAAAAATATTTTGATAAATAAGATTATTAAAAGGAAAAATTGCCTAGTGATTGTGAATGCTTATATATTTGAAAACTTGTAAATATGCAAGTATAATAATATTAAATAAACTGATTTCCAACCTGCACAACATATTTCATTTTTTTAAAATTCTTGAAACCTCCTCTACCATTTATTGATAAATTAAAAATATCAACATACTTTAGATAAGTAGGTCTTGGTCGCATCTGTTGTAAGTTAAATTTTTTATTATATGATTGTTGAAAACTTTGTTGAAAGAAGCAAAACTCAATTTGATGTGTCTGTACGAGTGCATTTTCACTTAGTTCTTCATAATCGATTTGAACATTAGGAGAATTTGATTTTCCTAATTACAGAGGGGTATTAATATCAAAACCTTTTTTCTTATCTTTTAGTTTAGTAGTTTTTCCTCAGAGTTGATAAAAGTGTTTTCTCGTGTTCTTACAAAACTGATGCCAAAGTACCATATCAAACAATAGATGGGCCTATTAACTAACCAGCTCAATCCATACCACGTCTTGGGCTGGGTGTCACTTTGCCTCAAATCTCAGCCCAAATACAATTATATGCAATCGGCCTTTTCTTTTTGTACTCTATCATTTTCTTAATGCACCCTATCATTTTTTTTAAATGCCGTTTTTACAATTGGGGGTTTCATTTGAATGCTGCTGTCTCTACGAAGGAGACAATGGTTGAACTGTGTTTTTGTTGTGACAATGGCTCGAAACTATTAATTTTTTGCCAAATTACTAAATACACTCAGAGTTTCTAAAAACACCCCTTCAACGTTTTTATCATTTTCCCCCACATTGCTCTTTCCAGAAACCTTATAATGACATAATCTACGTAAGAAAACACTGCAAATCATAAGGGTATGTTGGGTGAACAGTAAGAAAAGAAACTATTTTTTTCAAGTGTGTGAAGAGAGAACGTATAGTGTAGCAACTGATACTTTGATAAACGAGTTGAAGAAGATAAGGATACTTTTGGAATAAATCATAAGACAAAGGGGAGTGTATAAAGTAAAAGGTGTAGTGTATTTAGTTCTTATGTTGGAATTTGTGGCCTTTGAAAAGTTATTACCTTGGTATCCAATCTCTGTGTTCGATTCTAAATTCCAAATGTAGTTTAGGTTTATTGTTATTTTCTTAAATAACTTCTACTAAAACAATCTTACAGATTCTATAAATACACTTTTTAATAAAAAAATTGGATTTGAGGAATATTAAGAAAAAGAGAGTATTTTATTAAAAGTTAGAACATTCTTTTCTTAAAACTTTATATACGATTAAAAACTACAACTATTTTGTAATTGAAGTTTTATAACAATAAAAAAATAAATCTTTTAACTGCATTAAATTTTATTGCTATCTTAATATTTTTTTCTTAAATCGTAAAACAGAAAGTGCAACTCTTTGGTTGCGTAAACTTTCTGCTATATAAAAGGACAAGAAGAATATTATGGAATTTGTAAAATTTAGTACAATTAATTGATGCTTAATATTTGACTTCAGTATTTGGTATTATAGAGAACAAAAGTATAAGTATCTATTTATTTAAATATAAGAAATATTAAGTGATTTAACTAGGAATGATAAGAGCGTGGAGTCGAATTTTATTACCTCATTTTTTATCCCGAAAGTAAAATATTTATCTTTATGAATAAGTTTGATGTCAACTATCTAATCATGTAATAATGTCTTATAAATATCTCAAATGATTCTTGTTTATGAGGACGGAAGTCACCTCAAATATCAAATATGTGGAATATGAGCGTAAATCAATTTATTTCACACTAAATTTGGTGGTATTATAAAAACTAAACATCATCAATATTATGGATGTCAAAGCAGATTAGGTCCGTCAGTCCACCAAGAAAAGAGCGGATTGGATTGAAATTTTCAATCCGTCAACCACCTGTAACTCAGTCCGCCTAACCCGCCAGTTTAGTGGGCCAAAACAGTTCAGGCGGCCTTAACCCGCCAACCCCTTTTATTTTTTTTATTTTTTTATGTTTAAAATTAAAAATAATTAAAAAATAATAATTTTTTATATTATATATATATATATGTATATATATAATAGATTTATAAACAAAATTTTAAAAAAAAGTTAAAAAAAAAGACGAGTCAGTTCGCCCTAAGACAAGATGGGTTGCAATATCCAATCCGTTTATTGGTGGCGGGTCAGTCCAACCCGACCGATCTTTAGCGAGCCACAGGTGGGCCGAACCAAAACGGGTTAGACTGACCCGTTTTGCCATCCCTAACCAAGATAGATTTCATGCTTTTCGAAAATTTAAAAAATTCACTCTCATGTTTTCGAAAAAAAAAACCCATAGATTCAATCATCTTACCTATTTTTTTCATAACTCCTCCTATTCTCATCGCATCATGGCGTAGCTAGACTCCATTGCTATTCAATTTGACATCATGTAAGAGGGTCCCAAATATTATTTATATGACTTTTAATAGCATTCAATAATAATAAAATTCTTAGATGGTTTGTTGAATACAATTAAACATAGAATATATTCCAACGATGTGATAAAAAGATAATGTTATTCCTCCATTTCCAAACCCATATATTTCTATAAAATAAAATAACTCATCAATAAAGATCCAACACAATCTATAATTCTTTTGAATAAGGATGATCCATTAAAATGTGAAGAATGATTTTAACTTATCAAAACATTTATTACACGAGGGTAGAAGTGCAATATGATTGGAAAACCTTTTACTCGTATTGAGAAATTCTAAATGGAGGGCTTCCAACATAAAATATCAAAATTTTCCCAAACCTCAAGCTTCCCTCATTGAGTTCTTCCAAACTACAACATCATCCTAAAGGGGTTGTGAGATATGTCAATGTCATTGATGTTATTATTTTGTATTGTAAATTTTTTTTGTTACTAGCTTAGCCTTTGTTGTCTGTTATGTTTTGACATTATAATAAAATTTTTGAATAATAATAAATTTTAGTAACAAAAAATAATTAATCACTTTAGATATCAATTTATAAATTAAAAATTATTGATAACTGAAATAGTTTCAAAATATTATAATTGGTAGCTAAAATAGTTTTTATTATGAATTGGTCTCTAAATTGGTCATTCACATTAGCTACCAAAGGAGTTGTTCTTTAAATTACTTTCTAATTAGAAAATTGGTCTCTAAACATATTCTTTTTGTTATTAAAATTGATCACTGTTTAAGAATTTTCTTGCAGTGTGATTTGATTATGATGACAATATTCTTACATAGGAAAAATTGTGATGTGACAAATGAGAAGGCCTCGTAGGGATAAGCTGATGAGTGAAAAACTACATGCACTAGGTAAATATAGTTGTTTTGGGGTGTTATTTGTAGTAAAAGCTGGTTAAGAACATGAACAATACCCTTAAGGACTTATTCATATCTTCCAAGTTACAATAGAAACTTTTTGGGTGGTACGCTAAGGATCACAAAACTAGAAGTACTCACAAGAGAGTAGAAACCAATATAAAAGAAGACAAGAGTGTGAGTGGAGGTGTGTACTAGAGAACAAGAGAGATGCCTATTTATAGGGATGGAGACTTGACCTACACGATCACAAACTTCCACTATTATCTTTAGGTCACGAAAGAAAAGGAAAAATGTTATAAAGAAGGAGGAGGCCACCAACATTCACATACAAGCAATGTTCTAAACTTAATATGGAGGTAAAGATCACGTACATCAAGTACTAGTGTAAAAAAATTCTTTGACGACCCATTTTAATAATGGTTCTAGCCTCTTCACATCACAAGAAAAAACAAATTTACTAACATGCAAAATCTATCAGTAATCACAAATTCGTTGGTAAATCAAAATTATCAACGACTTATGAAAAAAAATTGATGGCAAAATGCTTATTGGTAAAATTACATGCCTTCATGTTTGTCGTCTCTACTGATGCCACTGCCGACTTCGGCTCCTCTTTCTCGTTACTATTGTCCTCGCCTCCGCAACCGCGGTTGTTGTTGGCTTTTCCTCCTCATTTTCTTCTTCATTCTTCTTATCTTCTTCTTGTTCTCTTCTTCCATTGTTTCTTCTCATCGATCTCTAATTAATTTATAACAATTATTCAAACAGATTTGGTGAGAAAGTTAACGTTAATTTTATTGACAAATTTACAAATGAAATTATCAAAAAATTTTAAAAAATTGAATTATAGATGAATTTTAAAAAGTTCATTTACCGACATAATTGTTGAGAAATTTTATAAAATTATGATTATCGATGGATTTTAAGAAAATGAATGACTTTAAAATAATTGATTTTACGAAAAATTTATTGATGGATTTTCAAAAAATTCATTTAGTGATGGAATTACCAACAGATACAAAATTCCATTATTGATGAAGTTTAAAAAAATTAAATTATCAACGGGTTTATTGATAGATTTTAATGAAAATTTATGTTGAATTGCTTGATATTTGATTTGTGTTTGGTATTGATTTGGTAAAAGATTTGGATCTATGTTTTGAGTGATTAAGTATCTATTTTGAACTCTTTAAAATCTTTGGAATCAAAAACATTGAAAGGAAATGAACCTAATTAGTCAAGTACACTGGATCAACTTCTTCCTAAATTGTTTTTGATACAATGTCGAACACCGTTACAGTGTCGTCGGGTGCTAGACCATTGACCTGGTGTCATCAGACGCTAAAAGTTAGTGGGTTCCATGGTCACCGAGTGTCACCTTGTTTTTCTAGTTTGCGTTCTCTTGGTAAAATGAAGATTTCTTTTTCATTAACCGTTCGATCGAGCTGAAATTTTGAGAGCTTATCCTAAACACGTGAATCTTCACTTTGACCAGTGTGATCTTTGTTTTTAAGTCTGTGGTTAGATAAATGATTTTCACCGTTTTGATGTACTTTGTGTATGTATATGTTTGAGATTGTAATTGATTGAGATAGATTTTTTTTATATGTGAATATGAAAAGGAGATTAAGAATGTATATGATAAGATATGTTGATTTATGATTGTGGGTATGAGGAACTTGTGAAGATTTTTGGTGATAATGTGAGGGTATTTCCAATGAGGAAATTCCATTAAATGCTTAAATCTTTAAGGTGTGTACTGAGGATAGAACTACTACATCTTAGGAAGCTAATCCTAAAATTCTACTAGTCATTCTTACTCATTTAGAAGAGGACGATTTCGTGGTGAGAGTGATAAGAGATTCTGACATGAGAACGACCACATAGTTCTGTAACAGTAAAAAAAGATTTACTTTACACTTTATACATTAGATGTATTGATAAATATTAGTTTTAAATAAGACACACTTAATATGAATTTGAACTTTATTAAAAACATGGAATGATAATTAAAATAATTATCAAGAATATTTTAGTTAATATTATTAAAAAATATCTTCATCTAAATAAAATAACAATAATACGATCAATTGTTTAATTAAGATAATATATATATATATATATATATATATATATATATATATATATATATATATATATATATATTATATATATTATATATATATATATATATATATATGGGTTAAATATGTTTTTTTCATTAACTTTCAGTGAATTTTGAAATTAGTTCATTTCAAAGCTTTGAACCAATTTAGTCATTTATTTTTCAAAATACATGAATTTAGTCATTTTAATCAAATTTTGTTGGGTTTATTTGATGTTTCGGCATTTCAGGATTGTATTTGAGTTGTTTATACTGTTTGATACACTTTTACTTTAATGGTAATTCAAATACTATTATGAAACGTGCTTGAAATGTCAAATAAACTTAACAAAATTTGATTAAAATGACTAAATCTACGTATTTCGAAAGATAAAAGACTAATTTGGTCTAAAGTTTTGAAATAGACCAATTCTAAAATTGACCGAAAGTTAAGGGATAAAAATGTATTTAACCATATATATATATATATATTTAGAATATTAGTTAGTATGAGAACACAAAAATATTAAAAGTGATTGAGAAAGAACTATGAAATAGGTAAAAAAAAAATTAATTACGCGCATACATAGGTTATGGAAAATAAAAGGAAAGAGGTGAAGAGGTATTTTTCCCCTATGAGAAGGGAGCACAATGATGTTTAATTTTAGGAAAGAGATGGCACCAGACATGCAATGTGATAGTGGGGCATATGCCTATCAATCATAAAAGGGGTTCCTACCATAAAGTGCCACCACTGGGACCTCTAATATTCCCTCCTTCTTCATTTATCGAAAAAACCCTCCTTTTTTTGTTTATTTTAAAATTATATACAATTTTACATCTCATTTTTAATTAAAATCCAGATTTTTATTCAACAAAGTCCGCATCAAATAATTATGCAAATAAAACTTGAATGAGTAAATAACAGTATAATAATACTGTTTTTTTTTTCTTAGTTTTGAAGTAGGGATGAAGTAGGGTAGGGCTACATTCGTAGTGATGACATTCACTCCACCTGGTGCTGAAATTCAAAGTGGTCCACCCTATGGTCCCTACTCCTACACCACCCACTTCATCTTCTCTTCAACCATAACTTTCAACATAGCTACTACTATTTTTATCACAACTTCATCTATGGCTAGACTTTTGATAAGGCGATATGAGAATAAATGATCGAAGACTGTTTATTATAGACGGATAATTTTATGAATTCATCATGAAAAAATTGTCACATCAACACTTATGAGACTATTTATCTTTAGTAAGCATCCTTTGACTGATTATCTTTGAATTGTGTGATTGATGATCTAGTTAGAGATGTCAATAGGTCATAGAATATACTAACCAATACTTCATTCTTATTTTACTATTTTTTTATATTTCAAAAATGTATTTTCTTTATAAATGAGAATGGAATGACTAATAATTGTTAAGATATCGATTAAAGAGTTGAAAATATTCAAAAATTTGACTAATGTTATGTCACTGTATTTTTTGACTGCACAGATGTATAGGGTTTTCTCTTACTTTACTGGTATAGTTCAACCCACTGAATGGAATTGTTTCTTTTTCCTCATTTTGAAACGTGCTATAATAAAAGGAAAATTCTCATCATAGGAGCGTGTCGGAGCCGTTGCTTTTAACCCGATACCAGGGATGTGTTTGATACGAGGAAAATATATATTTTAATCATATAATCATGTATGTATAAATAGTAGAAGTCATTGTACTTCGTTTTAATTTAAATAACTTATTATTATTATTAGGTGACCGATATTGATATAGATAGTGTTTCTGTGAGAACATATTCTTCCTTATTGCATGTTTGGACAGAGTTTGAACTCCTCCATACATGTGTCTTCATGGTGAGTAAATGATATTCTAAATGTTGATGTGAAAATTTGACACAATAAAATTTGTAAAAAAGAAAAAGTAATATAATAATAATTTAAGCAGAGAAATAAAAGAAAAAAAATTGTAAAAATAAGTAAAAACTAAATTTGTTAATATTCATTATATCAATATCCATTCATTTAAATGAAAGAATTTGTCTAATTAATAAAACATATACAACCTTTAAGAAAATAAATAAAAGCATAAAACATTTAATTATTTTTGTAAAATATAAAGTTATAATTGTATAGAAATATACTTTTTTCTATATAATATAAATTTCATTATGTAATAGAAATTAAATAATTATATTTTTTTACATATTTATGACTAATTATTGTATCGAAGATTCTAATAATAAATAGATATTTACTTCCGAGCTTATAAGTAAATAACTTAAGAGCTGTTATCATGTTTAGTTGAATGAAGTTAAAATCAACTTTGATATATATATATATATATATATATATATATATATATATATATATATATATATATATATATATATATATATATGCTTAGATAAAAGTGAGATAAAAAAAACTATATTATTTACTTTAAATTTTATTAATTTAATTAGATTTTAAGTTTTTCATATATTTAAATATTTTTAATTGAATTGCTATAATTATTAGATAATAAAAGAGTAATCAAATTTTGTATATTTTTTAATTAAGTACATTTTTTTTATTATTATTAGAGTACATGAATGTTATCTTAATCATACACATATTAAGAAAGGTGACATATAAGGTTTTGTAGTTAGTATAAAATAATATTAAAACAATATATTTTATATTAACTATAATATTATTTTATATCAAATTTATAAATTTTAACATGTAGATACGCAAAAGCGAGATGATTTGAAACTAAAATAGTAGACACGCCTGCTAATTAGAAAAAAGAAAAAAGCAAATAAAAAATCAGTTAAAAATGTAAAAATTATTTAGAAATAGATCAAAAATTTAAAAAAAAAACTCAACTAAAAGTATAAAATAATTAATTAGGTCAATTTTATTTTATATATTTTTTACATTAATCGTAAAAAAAAAATTCCTTGTACATTACTAATTGCTTCCATCCCATCCATTCCATCTCCTTCTTATTAATGACAAACAATTTTGTGCAGAAATTCAAAATTGTTTTCCTGCATTATTAATAAAAACAATTGGTTGTTCCATACTAAAATATGAGAAGTAGAAGATTCAGTCGTGCTGATTAAATACTTTAATAAATTTTGCTGAATTTTCTGATAGCTTTTTAAAAAGTACACTTTATCCGTAAGTTATCCTTTTGACTTTATGATAAAAGACTCCAATGTTATGAAGAAAACAAAAATATTGCAAATGAAAATTCTGAATTTTGAAACTGATGTGATTGATAAGGAGAATCAAATAGGATATTTAAAATATAGGCTTAAATAGTCTTTTGGTCCTAGTTTGGGTCAACTTTTTTCACTTTGGTCCTACTTTTTAAATTGTTTTCAATTTGGTCCTACTTTTCGTTATATTTTTTCAATCAACTCCTTTCCGTTAACTCCGTCCAAATCATTAACAGATGTGAACAGTAACTGCCACGTGTCATCTTGTGATTTTTTTGATTTTTTCTTTAATTTTTTTTTTAATTTTTTTTTTATTTTTTTTTTTTTTTTTTTTTTTTT
>Ga0209589_1008152_pt1 | contig 16474 bp, 8 predicted proteins | sample CowpeawhiteBW_FD_187525 | JGI IMG/M metagenome (GOLD analysis project Ga0209589, IMG submission 187525) | Root nodule microbial communities of legume samples collected from California USA - Cow pea white BW (SPAdes) (version 2) | ecosystem: Host-associated > Plants > Roots > Nodule | place: USA...
TATTATGTTTTCTTTACCGTAATTTTTTTTCTTTTATAAAAATTAATATTGAAGTAGTTAGAACACGGGTACGGGTATGGGTACGAGATTATACCTGTTACCCGGTGGGGATGGGGATGGGAAAAAAGTTTGATACCCGTTGGGTTTAGGTATGGGGATGGAGATGAATTTTTTATGCGGGGATGGGTATGAGATAGCGAAACCCGTCCCCGCCCCGCCCCGTTGCCATCCCTGTAGCACTCTATTTAACAAAAGCATGTGTATATACTTTCATTCGATAATAAATAAAAATTATTTTTTCAATAATTATTAAAATAAAAATATTATTAAAATTATAAAAATGTATTCTCAAAAAATAACTATATTACAAAATTTAAATATTAAAATAATTAAGAGAAAATAAATAGTAAGATATCTACTCCAAATAGTTATAGATAAGATTATTAACTTTTATAACAAGTATATTTAAAGTGGTACCAACAATGATTTTTAACTATTTGTCACTGCAAAAATCTTTAAAGTAAAAAAAAGTTTCATCACCGCCGTATCTTTTTTTCGGAAGAACATGCTTAGTAAAATTTATCATCATTGTATTGCCACTATTTTATTTATCATTTTTTTTTAAATGTAAGAAAGTATGCCAAAGGAAATAAGAAAATTTTAGAGAAATTTCATGAAGATGAGGAAGTGAAAGTAGGAAGATAACATGAGTTAAGTGAAAAAATGTGGGTAAATCAAAAGAGGAACACAACCTTGAAATCAAAGACTTAAAATTATTTAACATTACTAGGAAAATTGAAATCAAATTTAGCAATGAAAAAACGAGAGATTTACCAAAAGAAAAATGTGAGAATTGGGAGTAAAAGAAATCCTCAATAGATATTTTGCAATCTTAAATTTTAAGATCATGTATTTACCAAAAGCAAAATAGAGGGGAATTGCTTGAGGCACCAATTTTAGCATGATGTAATCAAGAAATTAAGAGGGTAGCTAGATGAAGAAAGAGATATCTATCTTTTCTCGGAAGAACATGTTTGGAAAATTTTGCCATTATTGTATTGCTATTATTCTATTTATCGTTTTTTTTTTCTTTTTTAAAATGTAAGGAAACAGGTGAAAAGAAATAAAGAAACTTTAGAGAAAATTTTATGGGGATGAAGTGAAAGTAGAAAGATATCTTGAATTAGGTGGGAAAATGTGAGCAAATCAAAAAGGGAAGACAACCTTGGAATCAAAGACTTAAAGTTGATTAACATTACTTTAATAGGAAAATTAAGATGAAATTTAGTAATGAAAACTTAAGAGGGAGTCAATTTTCTCGTCTCTACTTAATGTTAGATTTCAATAATATCTCTCTCAAGGGTGAATCATTTCCACCATTACGGGTGAATCATTTCCACCATTACTATATTTCTCGTCAATACAAATGATGGATCTTTCGATGAAGGATCACCAAACTGACTCAATGTTAATAAGATTTGAGTTCAACACCACTTTCAATCTAAAATGATTTCAATTAGTATAATGTTTCAAAAAATGATTTCTCTACTGAACAATTTAATCATTAATATAATGCTTCAAAATATGTGAAGAAGTAGAATCTATCTTGTTTTCACCATTAGTTTCTTTTTTATCACTTTTAAACAATGAATTTATTCTTTTATTCTTTATCAATATTTTTTTTGTAAATAATATTAAAAAATAATTTATCATAATCTAATAAAAAATTGAGGCACATAATTATTAAAAGAAAAATATATTATAGTCAATTCACAATTAAAATTTGGTTATGAAAAAACACACGACACATTATTTTTTTCTATATTTTGATTATCAAGTGAGACAAGAGACAAGAAAGGAATATGATAAATAAGAAATGATAACAAAAATAATGAGTTTGTGTCTAACTTTATTTTTTGTTCAAAACCAAAAAGAAAACATATGAGAGTGAGAAATGACTACAATTTGTGAAAAAACTAAAAAGACAACAAGAAAAAAAATAAAATTATCTTAAATATTTGGTTTAATTACTCTTTATATTCATGTTTTTATTTAAAAAATGTTAGATTGGTCCTCAAGTTTTGTTAGTCTCAAGTTGATTCCGATTTTTTGAAAAACTCGTGCAATTTTGTTTTTTATAAATTTTATTAAATTTCTTGAAACGTATCGATGATTCTTTGGTTAAAATTGAAACTCTTAATATGAGTCTGTTTTATTGGTGTAATTAATATAATCCTAGTGTCAATTTTTTGACAAGAACAGAAAACAAAAGAAAAATTAAACCTTAATATTTTTATTCTTTATTATCAATTATTGCTTTATAAAAGAAATGATATACTACCTACAATACAATTTAAAAATTCTAATAAATTTCCAATATATATATATATATATATATATATATATATATATATATATATATATATAAAAAAATTTGGGGGACCATGACCCCTCCCTGCCCCAAGAAGATCCGCTCCAGTTTAAAACAATGAGTTTATGAGTTTTCATATATGATGCTTAACTTTTTCATCTCTTCTGATTGTGAGACTCATACTCAAACTTGAATTACCAACACATAATTTAAAAAATAAGAACACATAATAACATTAATTTTTGGGAAAACAAGTGAATTGATATTTTTATTTATTTTTTGCTAGATAGTTTTCCAAGACTGTATACTAATTAAAATATTAAGGAAACAACAATTGGAGAGTCGGAAAGATGGAATCATGAAGGAGAGGAAGGAGTTATTTGAATAAGAAATGTCATTTGTAGAATAATGAGTTTGTAAGCCACTTGTTATTTAGTTGTAAGGTAGCATTGTGGTTTGTGGAATATGTTGACAAATGGTTATGCAAATGCACTTAATAATATAGAAAGACAACATTTCCAACAATTTATTAGACTTTTTAAATTGAATGACAAAAAGAAAAAAGAGTATGGAATTGCATGTGGATGGTAGTTATATGGTACACGTGGAATCAAAGAAATATAATTACTTTTTAAGATTGAGAGGGTAAACATTGAAATTAGATAAGATGATGCTATTATTTTAGTAAATAATATATACTTTTATATTATTTATTTTATGTTTATGTATTTAAAAAAAGAAATCACTACTTATAAACATTATAATATCATCATAGTTTAACCAAATTTTTGTAAATTAGAAATAGATAAACATGATTTATATTTAGGTTTTTTATTAAGAACTTTTATTTAGAATGATATTAAGCTACTTAAATTTTTTAAAACTTTTGTAAAATGTAATTTTATTGTTTATTGATATTTTCTATGACTGTTTCAAAATTTAAATTATATTTTACTCCAGGTTGGAAGTTTTTACTTTATAAGCTAAACGTACTCTAAAAACAAAAACAAAAACAAAACAAAAAAATCTTTTTTTCATTAATTATCATTATAATCAATGTAATGTGAATAATAGTTACTTTTCGTTTAAATAATTTAATATTAATGATATATATTTCTTACGTAGAATGCAGACATATTTTATATCAAATATAAGCATAAAACCACTCATTCGACATCGATTTATAGTTAAAGATAAAAAAAAGTTCACAATCAACTACGACTATTTATATATCAAGAATGGAACAAATATATATATATATATATATATATATATATATATATATATACAAAATATATATATATAAAAAAAAAAAAAAATATATATATATATATATATATATATATATATATATATATTCAAAATCGATATAGAATTATATTAATGCAGCAATGAGTATATTGATTTTACAAGATATAACATCCATTTCATTACTATTTTAAAACTAAAATAACTCTAATAAAAAGGGAGAAACTGTATAAACAAATAATAAAGAATAAATATTATTAATAACATTAGTGGTTTACAACATTTAAATTTAAAATATATTTATCATTATAATTTAAATTTTTAGTATAAATGAGTAAGAAAATACCTTTTTAGTACTATATATATACTATATATATATATATATATATATATTAATTCTAAATATCCTCTGATTATTAATATTTCATTAGAAACTAAACTAATATTAAAAAAATAGAGATAAAAGAAATATTAAAGGTCATGTTAAAAAGCTGAACAAAAAAAGAAAAGCGTAAATAGCCTTTCCGTCTTATTTAAGTGCGTCCACTCCCTCCAATGCACCCAAAAGCAGAAAAAGGAATAAAAAATTGTGGAGTTAGTTGGTTCAGCCTTAAATGCATTTTCAGAGGCAAAATAACTAACCACTTCACGTTCTCAATAAGCCATTTTTGCTACATTCATTTAATATCAACTCAACACCCATTTTCCCTACAATTTCTATTCTCAACCATTTGTCAACTTAGGAAGGAATAACAAATATCATTATATTACTTTCATATAGGAATAAATTACATGCTTCATCCTACTCATTACTTTTGCTTAACTCAATATTTATTCCTTTGTTAATTAACTGTTTAGATTTAAATAATCATTTTAAGAATAACTACTTATTAAAAGTCTCATGGTGCACTTCTCATCTTACAAATCAATTTTATAGGGTTGAATTAGATTTAAAACCCACTTTTAATATGATATTAGAGTCATGTTAGAATCTATACTAACAAACTTTCTTGAACATTCTATTTCATATGATATTGGACCGCTAAACTAATTTAATTCTAAACCCGTTTTCTAAACTATTTTAGCTTTGTTTGGATAGGTTTAATTCAGGTGTTTAAATAACTAAATTTTGTACACCTATACTTTTAATAAGTGAGACAAATTATGACTTTTAGTATTTCACAGTAAGTGGGTCTCAGTCTCTCCTCATCTTTTACACTTACCATGAGGTGGACAAAAATGTCTTATAATACTGTGTGTTTTTTTTTCTTTTAACTTATACATCAATTGATTTTAACCTTAAGAAAATTTATTTCATAATTCATTTTGTCGTATTAACTAAGCCAAGAATGATTAAATAAATCTTTGATGATTTCAATCCACACTTAACATTATTATAAAAATCAAAGGATGCTTTATACCAATAAATAATATTAAAATATCATACCATTAATGCAATATCTATGTTTTGATCATTGATAGAGACGATTCTTACTTGTTTTATACTTATCTCCTCGTTTCATATCTATAGGGGAAAATAAAATGATGTTATTGGAAAATAAAATAAAGAAATCAATAAATATTTATAAGAGAATCTACCAATAAAAAGAATTATATTACTTTTTGTACCATATGAATTTCAACTTACAGCCCTATTATATATAGATAAAAGATTTATTATTATTGAAATAAAATAAATAAAAACTATTTACACTGATAACTATTTTTTTTTTCTTGACTTAACACAGTTATCTTGTATTTTTATCTTACAAGGTCATGAAAACCAATATCATAGGATCTAAAGGGCTTTCATTTGTCTTCTCTCCTGAGATAAGTCCAAGGTAGGGTACCTTTTTGTCTTCCTTCTCTATACTTTTTTCCTTTTTATTTGGAATATCTGCACACATTATATTCCTCTTTGGCTACTGCCGTAACTTCTTACCACATCTTCTTACATAAAATGAATCTATTTAATTTAACATATTTAAAGAAGTGTATTATTTTCATCCATTATTCGATAGAAATATATAAATTTCCTAATAACATGTGATTTTATTACTTTACTCTATTAATGTATTTAAATTAAATTCATTTTCGGTGTATAAGAATTTGATCAGCGAAAATTCTCAGAGTAATTCCTTTCAATTTCAATCGATCAAGCCATTTTAGACTATTTCACTATAGCTAATATGGAATAAAAAAATATTACAAGCACGTCTAATTAGATACCTAAAAGTGAATGATGATTTTTAGTTTGTTTGATAATATAAAATTATTGGGTCTCTTGGCGAACAACTTTTTGGTTGGCTATAAATTGGAGTTGTTTATTTAGTAGATTAGAGTGTCTAGTTCTGTTCCTTAGTAGTTTCCTTGTTCACTGTCTCTAATGGCTGATTATTCAGGAGGATCAGAAACACAGGAGGTAGTTGTAAATGTGACCAAGGACACCCCAAAAACAATTGAACGCTCCGACTCCTTTGTCTCTGTTCCTTTCTTGCAGAAGGTGCTTTTGTGCCCAACAAAGAATTATAATGCCGTTATTACAATTTGTTAGATTTATAATCTATATTTTGTTGTTGTGAAAAATATTGAACAAGAAGACATGAGAATATCATGGTTTGGTAACTTTTGTTTGTTGATGGACACATGCAGTTGATAGCAGAGGTGGTGGGTACATATTTCTTGATATTCGCAGGATGTGGTTCGGTTGTGGTGAACAAGAACAACAACAACGTGGTAACACTTCCTGGGATAGCAATTGTTTGGGGGCTGGTTGTGACAGTGCTGGTTTACTCTGTTGGCCACATCTCTGGTGCCCATTTCAATCCTGCTGTTACCATTGCTTTTGCCTCCACCAAAAGGTTTCCCTTGACGCAGGTTACAAAACCACAACCTTTTTTCTAGACTATGAACTTGGTGGTTGTCGTAAGACAACAAATTGCAGTACCGTACCATTTACAGTAACAGAAACTGTGAAAGTAACTCCTAAGTTGTTATTACACAGGTACCAGCTTACGTTGCAGCTCAACTTCTAGGAGGCACACTTGCAAGTGGAACTCTGAAGCTGTTGTTTATGGGAAAGCATGACCAGTTTTCAGGAACACTTCCAAACGGGACTGACCTGCAAGCTTTTGTGTTTGAATTCATAATCACGTTTCTCCTTATGTTTGTCATATCAGGGGTTGCCACTGATAACAGAGCGGTAACGTCTCTCTCACCTAATCAAGATCTTTAACTTTTCCCTAAGATTCAAGATATTTTCATAAGTTTGAATGTTTTGAACCTGCGATACTTGTCCTCACAGGAAACAACAGTATTAAAGAATGTTAAGAAATTGTAGCACAAAACATTAATTGGTTCTAGAGACATTAATTCACAGTCTTTTTACAATATTAATCCGATATGAGTGGTTTTTTAAGTAAAAAAAGTTGGGTTAATGTTTTGGGTGGTGGAAATTGAATACTTCATTGGCTCGTTCATTTTTTAGTCAAAAAGTGACCAACCCAATTCATTTTTCGCTATAGTGTCAGGAAGAAATGGAGAGAGGCATGGCAACACTGAGGCTAATGGTTGACCTTTCATGACGATTTTTCTGCATAAAAAAATTACACTATTTTTTTAATAGTAAAAAAAAGATCAGATCATTATTAGTTTCTAAGTAGTGGAATCAAGAGAGAAAATATACCATCTACGTCGTCTTATAAACGAAATATTGTTCTGATTTTGAAATTGTGCAGATTGGTGAGTTGGCTGGGATTGCAATTGGGTCTACAATACTGCTGAACGTGATGATCGGAGGGTAGTTAACCAATCGAAACCCTAATAAAATGGAAAAATTTTGTTGTTGCAATAGCATGTGATGAAAGTGTTTGATATTTGACAGGCCAGTGACAGGAGCATCAATGAACCCTGTGAGAAGCCTTGGACCTGCTTTTGTGCACTCAGAATACAGAGGAATATGGATATACATTTTGGCACCAGTTCTTGGAGCTGTGGGTGGAGCATGGGTGTACAATATCATTAGGTACACAGAGAAGCCGCTGCGTGAGATCACCAAGAGTGCCTCTTTTCTCAAAGGACGTGTTGGTGGCACCAAATAGTTTAACCAAATGCAGATCTTCTAATCTTTTCATCACCTCTTCTGCCACCACTCAATAACTTCTCGCATGTAATTCTCTTTCTTCCAGTAATATTCCAAATAATAACAAAATGGTTTGCATAAACCACTCAAAAAAACTACACTGTTTTGTTTCATTTCCTTGTCTCACAAAAGCTCTTGCATTTGATCTCAGAATTCGTAGTTATTAGTGGTAAAACAGAGTTTTGTCAAAAAGACATAGAATAAAGGAGTAATTATAGTAGGTCTCTTCAATGCTATTAACTGTGGACGGTGAAGAAGGCCAGAAAGTTAAAGTTTCACTTTGTGAATATAATAGGCGGTTCCGCTTATCAGGTTCTAAAATTACCGGTTAAAAATAATTAACATATATTAAATTTTATAATTAATTATAATATTAAATAAAATCTGATTTAATAATTATTAATATAGTTTTATTTTATTTGAAGAAAAAAAGTTACTTATAAATGTATTGTGTTTAAAATTTTATTTAATACTTATCAATAAAATTTAAAAACTATATTTTATTATTGTCACTAAAAATTAAAATATTATTAAATATGAAAAATTTAAATTAAGAGAAAATTAAAAAAAAAATGTTAAACATTTAAAAAGTTGAAAAACAAATTTAAAATTAATTTAAAATTTTATTGAGATCTTTTTATCTACTTTTCAATAATATTTTATAACATTTCTCTTAATTTAACAAAATAATGAACGAAATAAACAATATTTTAATATCTAAAATTATTAATTATAAATACATAAATTAGTAGTATGTTATAAAAGTATTCTTTTTCTTGTTTTTTAGAAGAAATTTTAAAATTTTCTAAATATTTATTTTGTATTTTAGAGTTATTATTTAGAAATTAAAAAAAAATATTTTATCTTTATAAAATCTGTTGTATATATTTATATTATTTTAATCAAAGAAAGTAATTATTTTAGTTTTTAATGTAAAAATGTCAGAAAAAAAAGCATTAATTATTTCCCAAATGAGGATATGGGATTAACATTCTCCTATACAAATAATTTCATGAAATCATTAGTTAGTTTTTTTTTATTGGTATGAGATCATTAATTAGCGGAAATGGTAAGAAAATTATAATAAATCTAGTTTGGATAATTTTCTTAAATTTTTCTATTTGAACGTTAGTTGTTAGTTCATTTTCAAGTAAAACACAGAGAATGTATCACAGTAACTCTAATTTGTATTTGTAGTAAGCAATTAAATTGACTATAGTCAAAACTGAATCATGTAACTTAAACTGTTATGTTCCCAAAATAGAAAAAAAAAATTATCTATTAACTATTAATCATAATTATAGTTTTTAATTTAGTAGTAAATGTCTGTTATTTAGCAATACGACCTTACTTGTATGGATTGCGCTGGTATAAAAGAATGACATAATTTAGCACAATGATAATATGTGAGATAAACGTGTAATAATTATAATTATTATTTTTCATGTGAATAGTACTCTTTCCATAAAAAAAATTGTTATTTGATAAAAGTAATAGTAAATATTTAATTATCATTATGAGAAAATAATAAAATTCTAATGGTCTAAACTTCACTATTAATGATATACACTATAAGAAAACCGATAATTATTAATAAATAAAATTCGTTGATAATCATATAATTTGGTTGTAAATTAATTTTATGGATGAATTATCTGTAAAATGTTTCTAAGTAAATTTTATTAAAGGACAAAATTGTCGATAGTTACCGATAATCACAACTCCATTTAGCAAATCTTTTATCATTAAGTGACAATATCAACAAAAGAAATTTTAAGCAAACATTTACGTTGGTAAGTTTGTTTGTTGTGAAGTGTTTCATTCAATTACATGTTAAATTACAAATTAAACAAAAAGACTAACAAGTACCTATATCAAAAAAATGTCATTAACAATCATAAATTAAGCAACAAAATTAATGTGTGGCCTAACTAATCAAGTATTGTCAACAGTAATTATAAACTGGACCTAAATTGTTCATATTTATAAATACAAAAATAATATAAAACATGCTAAACGACTATTATTCAAGGAATCATGGGACTTGAGATAAAGGTACACATATATAAATTCCTTTTTGAACCTTCTCCTAAGAGTTTAAATTTAGGGACAATTCACCTTATCAGAGTCTCTACTGTGCGTAAATAATTTGGTAGACATCAATCTTCGAAATCTTCGCGTCAACGCATTAAAAAGGATTAAAAAATATAACCGGCATATATCAGGCTTAAAAATATTTGTGTATATTTAATTCTTTTATTTCCTTATTTGTTTAATGTAAAATTCTAATAATATGGTTTATTAGGTGAGAAAATGGTAGACCTAATTTAACATTAATTAAGAAGATGCATTTTAGTTAAATTCATTTATAATTCTTAATTTCGCATTAATTTTTATTTTATTTTGACTAAGAAAGAAAGAAAAAGAAGAAAAGAAAACTCCTTATTATTACTATTTATTGGGTAAACTCTTTCCCATCACGCATCATGCTCATCACCATAACCTCGTGACAAGATAAATAAATAGAGATCACATTCCGCTTTCTCCTAACTTCATATTCACTGTACGAAGCACACTTCTCCCTGCTGTTTCTTCGTTTTTCTTTCTGCAATGGACGAGAATTCAACAACAAACCACGAGGTGGTCTTAGATGTAAACAAGGATGTCTCTACAACAACTGAAGACTCAAACTCCTGTCTCAATGTTTTTTTCTTGCAAAAGGTGCGTCCTAATTTCTTTTCGTTGCCTAAATCCGAAGAAAGAGGAGTAAAGTAAGTTTTTTTTTTTTTTTTTTGTTGCAAATCTTTTAATGAACATAATCTTAATCTATTGACCATGTTGAAGTAAAAAAGCATTGAGATTGGAAATGCCGACATGGTGTTTGTTTGTTTGATGGATACAGTTGGTGGCTGAGGTGGTGGGCACGTATTTCTTGATATTCGCAGGGTGTGCTTCGGTGGTTGTGAACAAGAACAACGACGACGTGGTAACACTTCCTGGGATATCAATTGTTTGGGGACTAGTTGTGATGGTGCTGGCTTACTCTGTTGGTCACATCTCTGGTGCTCATTTCAATCCTGCTGTCACCATTGCCTTTGCCTCCACCAAAAGGTTTCCATGGAAGCAGGTGAACCAAACACGTTATTTTTCTCTTCTTCATTCATTGTTAGTTCAAGTAGGTGGGAAAATATAGGTCAAACCACAGTATCGTTGCAAATTGTATTGTAAGAAAAATTTGGTTATTTTATGCAATATTTCAATGCAACTTAATTTTTTAAAAGAGAGATAAGAGGACAAGTAAAAGAAAATTTGTTGATGTAACGTGCGGAATTATTGAGTTATTGAGAAAACTATGTTGTGTTGTATTAATATTACATCTCAGCTTAAAATACTCATTTGCCTTGACCATTTTATACAGTATAGATATAATTGATAAACAAAACGCGTTACTTAGTCTTAAAATGATTGACATGGTTATGGTTATGTTTGATTGAATTGAACATTGTAGGTGCCAATTTATGTAGTAGCACAGGTTGTTGGATCTACACTTGCAAGTGGGAGTCTCAGACTAATATTCAGTGGTCATGAGAACCAGTTTCCAGGAACACTTCCAGCGGGCACTTACGCCCAGGCATTTGCGGTTGAATTCATTATCACGTTTTTGCTTATGTTTGTCATATCTGGGGTTGCCACTGATAACAGAGCGGTGAAGTTTTATTCCCTCCTTAATTGTTGTTTTGCTTCTTGTTTGGTTATACATTATTATTAGCTTTTGATAACAACAACAAAAACATTTTGATTAACAAGGTTGCAGTCAATTAAGGTTGGCTAATCACCTCCATAAAAAATGGACTAGTTGTCTGAATATATTTGTTGCGTTTTGAATCATTTGGAAGAAGCTACAAGTTTGCATCACAAGACACGTCTTATATACTAAAAAAAAATCCATATTTGAATATTTGTCTCTCTTGGACCCCGTGACATGGTGGCCTTTATTTATTCATTTTATTTGTTTTCCAATCTTGCAGATCGGTGAGTTGGCTGGGATTGCCGTTGGGGCCACTGTACTGTTGAATGTGTTGTTTGCAGGGTATTATTGCATATCTTATCCAAAGCTAATTGAATATTATTACTATGCATACACATTAAGAAAAAAAATGCTTTATTCAGCCAAAGATGTTACACCTTTTGGAAGAAAAATAAAGGTCAAAGTATGATCTCATGCATTAGCGTGATATAATAATGGTTGAGCTAAATTTATGTTATGTTTGTGATTATGATGTTATTATGTGAATACTGATAACATGATTTGATGATTTTGTTATGTGACAGACCAATCACAGGAGCATCAATGAACCCAGCAAGAAGCTTAGGCCCTGCATTAGTGCACAATGAATTCAGAGGAATATGGATATATTTAGTGTCTCCAACAATTGGGGCTGTGTTTGGTGCATGGGTGTATAACAGTATTCGTTACACAGATAAGCCACTGCGTGAGATCACCCAAAGTGCTTCTTTCGTTAAAGGAAAAGGTGATAGATGATATTCAAGTGTGGTTTAGAGAGGAGTAACTTTTGCAGATTAGTTCTCACCAATTTTTGTTATCTTCAAGATACCAAAGTAAAGGGAGGAGACTTGTAAACCTTTTTCTTTGTTTTTGGTTTTACAATGTCAATGTAACAGTTCATCAAGTTTACGTTATTATTATGCATATTACTCAACTTTCTTACTAGATCCATCTTAATGGGTTTAAGTCTATGTTGTTGTAAAACTCATCCAAAGAAAATAAAAGTTTGCCTTCTTTTGTTTTTCATTTTATCAGCTCTCTGTTGCTACATTTTATGACTTGCTTGGGATTCCTATATGATATGTGTTTATATATACTATTAACACTATTTAATAATATTATTGCCTTTTGATAAATATAATACGATATGTATATATAACTATTTTCTAAACTAATTTCAAAACAATATATATTATAAAATAATAAAACTACATTATTTGAATTTTATTTTTCAAATTTGAATATTGTAAATGGTAAATTAATTACATATTACTGTTAATTTTTGTTAGTTATATGAAATAAATAAAAAATCCCTTTTTCTCATTTTTAAGGGTCAAGTCATCGATGCACCCTAAAAAGGGTGAACCATGATTTTTAACCCATGAGTTAACTATTCAATCCACATTAACCTGTATTAACCTGTTTTAACGAATTGGAGACAAGAAGGGCAAAACGAACCAATATGAACAGGACTTGCTTATTTGCCATATATAGTTAAAGACTAACCCTGTACCAATTTCACACAAAAAAAGCATATTCTTTGATTGGAGAAACGGTTAACTTAGTTTAATATCTGACAACCAACATTTATTCTATGATCAAATATTATTTTCAGTTTTGCTAAACCTTTTGTCAGATTTTCTTTTCAAATAAAGTTAAGTATTGTTGATAAGCTAAAAAAAGATAATGACAATAAGTAAAATTCATATGGACAAAGGTATGGCCAAGTAACATTACAAGTAAAAATGTACATGCTAGGACAAAAGAATTGAAGTTAGGATGCCTCACTAAACAAGATATACATGTCAGGAAAAGCTAGGTAATAATATTATTGGAAGAAAAACAAAAATCTTCTGTTGTGGTCACGATGCCTTTGGAAGAAACTAGTTTCCTCAACTTGATACCTGAAGATTACTTTAATTACCACCAGTAACACGAGCAGAATCACTACCTTGCCTGGTTCTTGGAATAATTATAGGCAAGCAACACACCAGAACAAATAGTAACTCCATCATGAAAGCCATCATTGCGATCCATAGAAATATGCCCAGCTTCCAACGCCATAAGATTCTCTTGATTAAGGGAAGTTCTGATTCAATGATAACTGATGAATCATATATTTGAGGAATGCCAGCACCGGGTGGATATTCTGCTCGGTGCTCTAGTGTTACTTTTAAGCATGAAGTAGGTACATTTCCTTCAACGAAACCTCTCAGATTGACATTCAGTGTCTGGGTTTCTGATACAAAACCAGTGACAAGTGGTACAATCTTGAGGAATGTCATCATTAGCCGGATAGGCTCGCTTATGAATTTTAACATGCAAGGTTGGTTCGCAGTCCAAATAGTTTTGCCATCAAAAGATAAGAAGTCTACCTTGATCTATATAATAGACAATTCAAGGAAGAATTCGTAAGCAACAGGAACCCATGAAGTATGAATGACTGTAATAATTATCATCAATCATCACAGTTCAGATTTTTTAGCAGAACAATTAAAGAAAAAGGAAATGGCAATTTTAACAAAATGAACTTATTAAAGAATCATGATCAAACAATCAAAGAAAACTGATCCCTTCTTTGCCTAATTAATGCAAGTAACTGCTATTTTACAGCACACACACCACAATGATAAGAAACATAGTACGTAGAAAGAAAAAAAGAATCACTGGAGTATTAAGTTTTAGCTTTTATGTAAAGGCCAGTGAAGTGTCCTCGTCTCTAACACAAGTATATGACATTCACGTGAATACCACACTTGGCATATATCACAGAAGAGGTTTGTGATGATAATTCTCTACCCTGTTGTCACCCATTAAAATTTAACAATAATGGCACCAGGGATTGGATTCTCTAAGCCAGTTCAACTCCTACCAGGTAAGTTCAATGGCTGAAAAATCTTTTGATGAGCAAGAGCAGCACCAATCTACACAGCCACAGTACAACTGTTGAACTTTTCAAAGAAACTAATTCATAAAACACTAGAATCATGTTTACATCATTTCTTCTGTCCAAACTCCAATCCAGATACTCGTATAAAGCAAAAAAAAAAAAAAAAAAACAAAAAAAAAAAAAAAAAATCGAGTTAAAGCTAGCACCCGGTTGCCACTCAAATGCTACAGAACTATCTTCAAAAGTATAGACAATATAACTACAACCATCAAAGATCCCCATACTAACACTACACGTTTATACTAGAACAAGTAAAACATCATGCAAGAAGTTCATGTAATTCTCTGGATTAATCAAAATGAATCAGATAATTGATAAGTACCTGAAAGATGCCAAGGTTTGTGTTGTATTCTGACTCTGGCACAACCAATGAAACAGTGACCTCCACCTTTTGATTAGCAGGTATAACCCTTCTACCCATCCGCTTTCCAACGGCAACGTTTGTCCCAGAATCATGGCCCATCCCAACATTATCACAAGACATCACAGGCACCAATGCAAAAGGACTCTGTTTGGTGTAATCAAAGTTAAAACCCTGACTCATCTGAAAAGGCTTCTCCACCAAACTCTTCACCAAAATCCCACTCACCACAAGAGAACAAACCAAAAGAGCACACAAAATGCAACAAACATAGACTGACCACAACAATCCCCACCCACACCTAAATGCAACATTCCACAAAGACTTATGCTCTTTTAACCACCCCTGAGCCGAAGAACCAATGCACCCACAAACACCACACAACACTCTACCCAAAATATCCACCAACAAACCTTTCCCCATTCTAATTGCTCCAAAAGGGTCAATAAAAAACATGAAAGCGTGTACCGTAAGCCACACTGGGCATTTCACTAACACAAAAAAAGCATTGATTTGAAACACAATAGCTCTAATCACCAACCCTGTTACATAATCGAGCAAGTTAATTGGGGAATTACCGATCTCCACGGCTGAGTCCGCGGAATCGGTGGCTCTGTCGTCATTCTCGGCGGAGGTTAACGTCGATTCCTCGTTCCCCTCTTCGCTGGCAACGCTTGGAGATGGAGAGGAACGAAGTTTCTTTTGATTCGAATCGCATTTCTCGGGGGAATCCTCGTTTTCTTTCGGAGTTTCGAGGTTTCGATCGCTCCAAAGGCTCGCTCCGGGAACGGTGGGCGAACTGTCGTCGGAACCGTTCTTCTTGGATTCCCTAGCCGGAGAATGACGGCGTGTCGGACGACGGCGGACTGTGGTTGCCGGAGTTGGGGAGGGTGGGTTGAGGTCGGAAAGAATGGAAGCCTCTGCGGAAGATTCCGGTGAAGTATCAGCGGTAGCGGGGCAATGGTTGAAGGGGCAGTGCGGTAGAGCGTCGAGGAAAACGTCGTCGTTTTGGTGGTTTGGACCTTGAAACGATGAGTCCATTGAAGATGAAATGATGGAATATTGAACCTGAGAGGCTGGTTCATTTTGAAGCCACTAAATTCAGAATTTGCTTTCTGAAAACGGAAAGCATATTTCGAAGAAAACAACAAAAATATTATATTGCAAAACAATCACAAAAAGCACGTGGTTTAAAAAAAAAATTACATGTTTATTGCCACCAATTTCCCTGGGATGAACTTATAAACATTTCCTCCAAAAATAAAAAGAAGTGTACTTACACTTTAAATCTGTTTTGATTTCTCATGTTTAATAGTTAATTTATAACCCAACTTAGAAAATAAAAATGAATAAAATATAGTATTTTCATGATCATTAACATTTTTTTTTGTAATTTACTTTTTGATATTCTTTTTTGCCTTTTCTTTGAATGACAACAATTTATGTTTTACTAATTTAGGTGTACGAACTACTAACTTTAATATTTTTCTATCTTTTATGATGATTGTTTGTTTTCGATCTTTGTAATGTTATAGGATGCATAATATTAAGATTTTTTCACTCCAAAAAATATTAAAATGTTTAAGACTTTAATAAGCCTTTAGGATATATATATA
>Ga0209589_1008155_pt1 | contig 16470 bp, 9 predicted proteins | sample CowpeawhiteBW_FD_187525 | JGI IMG/M metagenome (GOLD analysis project Ga0209589, IMG submission 187525) | Root nodule microbial communities of legume samples collected from California USA - Cow pea white BW (SPAdes) (version 2) | ecosystem: Host-associated > Plants > Roots > Nodule | place: USA...
ATATATTACATCGACGGATGTAACTTTAATTCAACGATTAACAGTTTTATGCAAAAATAAATTTTATCAATTCAACCGTTAAATTATAATTTGACATCTTCCTGATTATTTATATTAAATATGATTAAAAGTAATCAAATAATTCATCTTTTAGCATATCTTAAAAGATATATACTATGTCAATTTTATCTATATAAATTAAGCTTTAAATAATTTTATGTTAATACTTTTCTAAAAATATGTTTTAACACACTCTGTTGTTAATTTATTATGAAATTTAATTACAATATAATTGACATGTTAAGATAATGTAGTGTGTAAATAAATATTAAATAGCATGATGAGATGATGGATACATTCGCCAGAACAAGTCTCCCAGTGAGAAGTGTTTTACTCGAATCTTATACCGGAATTTGTGTTCAGTTTCCTCTTCAAAAAGTTATAGACTCCAAGTCAAGATTTTCTATTACATTTTTCTTTATGCTGTTCTTTATCGAAAAAGTTTTAAGAGTTAAGAGTGGAGTTCAAGTCTAATTTTTAAATCTAATCCGATCCTAAAAAAAGTATGCATAACAAAGTTTACGCGATACATTGAATCTAGACTTTCTCACAGAAGACTAACGTAATACTACTATTTATAGATGTTACAGGGGCAAGTGACACGCTACATTCAACGCACTTTTTCTTTTTTCCATCCTCCACCATAAAACCCATGAGCCTCAAATTATATTTCATTCAAATCATAATAAAAACGTAAAATTTGGAAAGATATTTCTATATCCGAAAATATATTTCAAAATAAACAACTCAAAATATATTTTTATTTTTTACACCGTTTGAAATAGTGTTGTGAAAAATATTATCCATTTCAAAAAATAAAAATATATTTTAAAGTAAATATTTTGGAATGTATTTATAGAATTGAAAATATTTTCTGAAATATATAATCGAAAATGTATAAATAAATGTTTTCCGGATTATGTATTTGAAAAGTACTTTTTAATATCTGAAAATTCATTCTGAAATATATTAAAAAAAGTTGTATTTGGAAAGTATTTCTATATCTGAAAATATATTTAGAAACGTTCATTCTTAAAATATATCAAAAAAAGGAGTAAGAGTAAATTTTATCTTCCAGAACATTGAATTCAGAAGAATATATGTATAATTTTATCATCCTCTCTATCTTTTTCTCCAATGCGCTCTTTATTGACCATTCTATTTCTCAATTTCCTCGGTTAAGAAGAATGGAGGATGAGGAAGATGATGGTGTGTGTGAGTGGTAATAGAGATATTAAGAACGGTGGTGATGGAGAGGTTGAAGAAAGAAGATGAAGATGCTACAAGGTGGAGATATGGAAGGGGATGGAAGAAAACGTTGCTTCTTACATCCAATCAAATTTCTCCCTCCACCACAAGAAAAAAAAGAAAAAACTTTCGAAACCCTAATAGAAAGGGATGATTGCTTTCCGAAAAAAAAAATAAAATTCAGAATTGTTTATTGTGATCGTTTGTAGAATCAAGGCGTTCATAATAACTTGTGCAAGTTGTACTAAAAACATGCAATAATTCCAATTCTACAAACAAGAACTTCAACTCAAATGCAAATTTGCAAGGGCCATTTTTTCTGTTTTGATTTCAGTGGGACAATAGAAGAAACTACAGTGCCACAATGAAAGGCAGAGGGAAGAGAAGATATCCAATCCAACACACCACATTTCATTCAACTTTTCTAATAAAGCAAATACAGTTGAAGGCGTTTAAAAGTCAAATTTCATACTATAAAATATTATACTAAATGACTAAGGAAAACTCATCTTTAGAAGAAAGCGTAAGATGAAGTATCTAAATTGACTACCATTTCAATATAACATGTATGCTTAGTCCAACAATGCAGCCCCTTCCAACAATTTCTTCTCTCATTGAACAGTGACTTCCCATTACCCAACATAGCTTGATGCCAATAACATATCATGAAAGAAAAATGTTCTAATTATATCATTTGGGATTATTTTCTTTGAGGAGATGGCTTCTAAGAAGACAACAATACGCATTCCTCCTCGTACCAATTACCAATTCATTTTTCTACGATGACTCAACCAAGAAAAATCTACAACAAAAACCCTAACATGCCAGAAAGCATAATAATAAAGCAAATTATTACAACACTCAGACCTATAGAAAAAGACAATTCAGTAGTGCCTAAAAGTAAACAAATAGTAATGAGTAAGCAAAACTTGGAAAACCTACCTAATGAGCCTTACTCTGCAAATACGTCTTCAAAACATCCATAACAGACCCAAAATCAGCCTTCACTTCCTTGGGTGGGTTAGCATAGGTGCAAGCCATGTCCTTGATGTTCTTAGAATGGTAATCAATCTTGGACTGAGTGAACTTCAAGCCATGAGCAGTGCTAACAACCACAGTCCTATCAGTGGCTTTGATAACCCCACTGTTCTTGAGCTTGAACAATGCCGTCAAAGCAACCCCAGTGTGGGGGCAGATAAACATGCCGGTTTTATCCGCCTTCGCCGTGGCATCCATCAGCTCCTCCTCCGTCGCCTCCTCCACAATCCCATCACAACTCTTAATGGCATGAACAGCTCTATCAATGGAAACAGGGTCACCAATCTGAATGGCAGAGGCAAAGGTGGTGGTGGGTATCACAGGCTTAAACTCCTTCCACCCAGACTTAAAGTACCGATACAAAGGATCTGCATTTGCAGCCTGAGCACAAACAAGCCTTGGGATCTTGTCCACAAGTCCAAGCTCTTGGCACATCTTAAACCCTTTGTAAAAGGCATAAATGTTGCCGAGATTGCCACCAGGAACAATCACCCAATCAGGAACCTGCCAATCAAACTGTTGCAGAATCTCAATGGCAGCAGTTTTCTGCCCCTCGAGCCTCAAACTGTTGAGGGAGTTCGCCAAATAGATGGGTAACTCAGCAGTGACTTCTCGAATCAACTGCATGCAGCCATCGAAATCAGTGTCGATGCTCAACACAAAGGCGCCATTGGCAATGGGCTGAACAAGCTGCGCAAGAGAGATTCTATTAGAAGGCAAAAAGACGATGGAAGGAATCCCTGCGGAAGCGCAATACGCGGACAGCGCTGCAGAGGTGTCGCCGGTGGAAGCGCAACCGACACCGACGATGGGGCGGTTCATTTTCCTCAGGCGATTGACCTGGCTTACGAGAACGGTCATGCCGAGATCCTTGAAACTCCCGGTGTGGCTTATTCCGCAGTGTTTGACCCACAAGTCGTTCATGCCGAGAAACTTTTTGCCGAAACGCTCGGCCCAGAAGAGGTTGGAGTTTCCCTCGAAGGCGGAGATGATGTCGTCGTCGTGGATCTCGGGGAGGACCCACTCCTTCTTGCTCCAGACGCCGGAGCCGTAGGGCCAGGTGGTCTTGCCGACGCGGGAGTCGAAGAGGTTGCGCCAGTACTCGCCGTCGAAGCGCTTGAGGGCGGCCATGTCGTGCTGGACGTCGAGGAGGCCGCCGGACTGGGACCGGTACACGATCTCATCGAGGGAGTAGGACTCCGACGAGGAGGGGTCGGCGTTGAAGGGCACGTACTTGGCGGAGAAGAGGTGGTGGTCGTGCGGCGCATTCACGCGCCGGGCCTCGTCGCGGATGTTCTCATCCGCGGGGCGGCGCTGCTTGGCGGCGGCGGGTGGGTTGTTCTGAGTGTTGAGGGACTGGGCTCGGATAACGAAGTGGGCCGGGGGCTTGGGAGAGGCCCGATTAGAGTTTTGGAGAGGGAAAGGGAGAGACTGAAAGAGAGATGCGGAAGCCATGGATTGAGTGTTCAATTTGGAGTGAGATTCGACCAATGCGTCTCCTTTTATATTACTCCTTCCGCACCCACCCTTTAGATCTATTTACATAATAAATAATACTATTTCATTACAAAATAATATTTAATTTTATCTTATTGTAATAATTATTCACCTCTATTTTCTTTTTTTTTAATTAAAATACTTTTTTTTTCATACACAATCTTTTTTTAACAAATAAATTATTAAGTTGACCAATGGTATACATAAAAAATTTCACTTAAAATACTTAATACTTATTAAATCAATTTTTACCAAGCAAAATTATCTTCTCGTTAATTTATTTTTCTTCCTTTCATTGACATATGAGATTCAAATGTACAAATACAATTTCATAACATGAACACATATGTTAATTTTATTCATTAATTTATTTTTCTTCCTCTCATTCACAAGAAAAAACTATCTTAATGTATGTTAATTGTATTGATAGAATATCTCATAGGGGTGTAGGTATGAGAAGGAGAAAAGATATTTTTCTCACATGAAACAATAACATTGGAAACTTGGATAAAGACTAGATTTTGAGAAACTAAATCTTGTAATAAGAGAACATTTTATTCATTCATCCTACTAAGATATATATATTACTTGTAGTGATGCTGAACGAGGAAAAAGAGAACTCAAACTCTTTAAAGTATATTATATGATTAATAGGTTATAATGTTGGGAGTCAATAAACCACTAATCGTGTTTTAACACATAAGTGAGAGAAGATTTCTTTCCTTTCCATATCTTCCACCAATTTGCCTGTTATTAAGGATTCCTCTACTAAAGAGACAAACAAAAAGTCAATAAAGTTAACATTAACAGCCCATTAAAGATTATAAATTTTATTTAGAATTTTGTAAGGTGAACTTCTAATTGTAGTAGTTTTCATCTTTTTTACGAAATTATACAAGAAAGTTAACACCTACACACACAATTTTTATGTAACACTTAACCTATTTGGTTTTATATAAATTTAAAGTTATGTATACAAACTAATTAGCACAAACAAAATGAAGATTTTTTAGTAAATTTAAGTCTAAATAATTTAAAAAAAATATATAATATTATTGTTTTTTTTTATTTCAAACTGATTAGTTGAAATACATTTCATTTCAATTAATATTCAAACTTAATCATATTTTATTAAAAAAAAATTGGATAAATTTTATTTCACTAAGTTTCAGTTTTCTAGTTCTATTTACTATTTTTGAAAGTTTATTTCCAAAACAAAATCTCATAAATAATTTATTTCACCTTAAAACAGACGTTATCTATTTAATCGTGGGAGCAGTGGAGCTATCAACTTCTTGGTGGGAGAGAGTACCATTAATAAAGAATATGAGTTGTTTCCAGCATTTAGCAAATGTCATTGTACGCCAGAAGAATCTTCAACGTTGAATCAACTTGTCCTGGAGATCATTCACTCAGTAGTACCTGTTCATGGACATTGCTTTAATAAAATTCTGGCTTCATATGATGAGAAGCACCATACTTCTAAAAGTTGCTCTTCCCCTCAGAAAATCTAAAGAACTGAAAATTAAGATGTTAAAATGCCATCCATTCATTTGGTGCAAATGTTGTACCACTTCAATTTCCTTAATATTTAAGGTGGCCAGGAGATTAAGGTTTCAACCCAACGTGAATCCATAGCTAGGGCTAGGCTTAGGGAAAGACACAACTTTCCCCAGACAACCAACACAAGACAAAAAAAATCTACTTGTGTCAAACAGAAAAACTATCCATCAACTACATCTAGAAAGAAAAACATATTAACCAGAGTAGTAAAGGCTCGAACAAAGTTTGTCCGTGACAGAAACTTCATTAGCGAGCTCTCTTGTTACTGCACGATGGACACTTGTATTGCTTGATGTGCTCTGCCCTAGCAGGGGTGATCTTCACGCATTTGCCATGGAACCACTTCTCGCAGATGTCACAGCAAATCCAGAACTCATCAGTCCCATAATTCTCACCACATGCCCCACACAAGGTCTCTCCGTGTTCATCTTCCTCTTGCTCTTCTGCTCCTTCATCCTCATCTTTTGGTTGTAACAATGCCTTTGACTGTCTGCCCTGGGTTTCGGAAACCCGCTGTTCCACCAGCCAACAATTACATAAGAACACAAATTAAGTAAAGGAGAACCACAAACAAGATGACATTAGCCATACAGGTCAGATACTCTCAAACTCCTCCCACATATATTTGCAAGAACATGTATACAGAACCCAGTGACTGCTCCTCCATTAACACTCATTGACGCACTTTAAGAACATGAGATGCCGCTATCAATAAATGTCCATATTCTAATGTTCTTATACACTGAATTAAAAAGATAACAACGGAAAAGCATGATATAACATATTAGGATCCCTCATGATCTTTTTATCTCACCATCCCTCTGTAGTATTTATCCTACTCCATTTTTCATTCAAATGCAAGGCTAAGGATAAGGTTTTTTTCTTAACAAATTGTAAGTGTAACACCTCAGTCTTTTAAAACAGATAATGCTTGAATGGAAAGTTATAACAAGTTATACGGTTTTTGGTGACAGGGTCTAGAATAAGGAAGAACTCTTTTACTTCTTGATTCAAACAATTGTTTCCCTTTTCGCTAATTAAACTAACTTGCTTTTCTATTCTTCCTTTTTTCTTTTTCAATTCAGTGCCAGCCAGTTTAAATCATTACAGTTAATACTAAACGTTTGCACCTTGAAATGGCTAAGCAAGGAACTGAAATGTAAGCTGTAACAACCCTTATTTGTAGCCTTTTTTATGTTTATCCTAATGTTTCTATTCTAGGTCTCAATATAATTTTCATCTTAGCACATGGACCATGTCAAACCAATTCTCTATTTTTTCCATTTGAAAAAAAAAAAAATCGCTTACGAATCAATGTCAGTGGTAAAATTTATAAACACTTTCCTCTCTTAAGTCACCGAGATATTTTATTTTTTAAGGACAGACTTCACAGAAGCATTAAGCTTCAAAACACAATATCTTGAAACAGTTATCAACTTTAGCAATGTTATATTAAAAGACCTGAGAGCATAATGGACTTAAAGTCAGAACCAAGAGTATGAAAGAATTAAAAACTGAAAGATGAAAAACAATCCCACAATCCATAGCTTCGCATACTTTACGTTAAGGGTTATATATTAGAGTTACCATGATACTAAACTCCTAAAACTTAGGATAATACTTCCCAAGATGTTATGTATTGGTTATAATATTTAATGCACATGTAATACATTCTTAATCCTTTACCAAGGGGCCTTAACTTCAGAGAGGTTTCTATAATTCTATAAACAGTCTACACCTGAAAATATCCTGATTTTTTTTCCCATCACAGCTTGGAGAGATAGGTATTTATGAGCAAACTGTATTTACATGTCATGTCTAGGTTTGAGGAGAAAAATATTGTTTACCACTTTAGAGTTAGGCTTAGATTTGTTTCCACTGTTGTTCGAAACTGAAGACTTCTCTTTAACTGGCTTCTTTGCTCCACCACCAGTAACAACTTCAAATATTGTTGGTAGTTCATTGATCATACTGAATAGTCGTTTCCTACGTAACAAATGCCAAAATCACGAGTAGATCGATGCATGAGGAAACATATACAGATTACCAACTATCAAGAACAAATACACAGCCTACTAAGTGATGACAGAAAGAACATTCACTTAGGTGCCAGATAGGAAGTCCACTACGGTATTCCATTCACATGAAACTAATATAAAAGCTCTACTACTTTTTCTCCTTGCACCATCTTAAGATAAGTCAGTAAACAGTAGTCATAACACTGTTATTCCTCTCTCTCTCTCTCTCTCTCTCTCTCTCTCTCTCTTCCTCTTCAACATGTTTTTTCTCAAACAAAAAGGCAAAATGTGTTAGTATATTCTTCAACATCTTTGCCCTTGTCCATGGTGAGCAACTGCTTCTACAATAACTAGTCAGCAACAAAATTATAAATCAACCGATATAAAAACAGTGATGCAGCCAAATAACTATTAAAAGGAGAAGAATGTTCATATTGAACAAGAGGTAAAGTTTTACTCAGCAAGGAGGGTGGTGAAAGAAAAAACATAAGTTAAAAAATCCCACACGAACTTGACTGAACCAAGGTGATAAATCAGAAAAGTTTGGACTAAATTGCTTCCTTAGTTCCTTTATTTTCAACCTCATCTCGAACCAAATCCTTTACAAGTTGACATGAGATATGAGTTATGCTCCGAGTAAGATATACCTGTCAGTTTTATCAAATCCAAATCTGGCTCCAAAATAAAAGGCAAGGGCAAGCAACCATGTATCACTGTGAACGGCAACTAAAGATAGCCAGTCTTTTTCCTGCATGCCATCCCTAGCAAAGTTAATGCCCAGGACAGGCTCAGGAAGCTCTGGAGGAACTTCTTCAACAGGTAAATTTACTTCCCACTGCTCACTGGGTAATGCATATAAGCACAAATTCTCCTTCTCTGAAAAAATAAAACAAAGGATATATAAATAAACTCATACACAGATAAACTAGCTACAAAGGAAAGAAATTTCATATGGATAAAACGACTGGTAATTCTACCTTTACAGCATACTTTTATTTGAAGCTAGAATAACTCCATAACATCTTTACTCCCGAAAAAAATTTACTGCCAAGAGGTTTTTAAGAAGTATCAAGCATTTCATGTCATCCTAGCTCTGCAGCTAAGGTAATAATACAATAATATCTCTAGGGGAGAATGATGCTTGGGATTGCAAAATAGTGCATTCCCCTCATCTATGTAACTTTGTAAGGTCGTAACCAATCACAAACCGTATGGGGAAAGCCAGAACCATACCAAACCTAGTGACCTACTGTCATTCCACAAGTGTCTATCATATACCCAAAGTCTACGCAATATATTTTAATCATAGAAGGAAATATGTACCGCAATATAATTTACAGCTACATGAGCTGATGATTACAAAGAAGGCAATTCAACAAAAAAACAGAAAAAGTGGGCGTCCGAAGCTTACAGTCAGATGATAGAGAATAGTAAATTGTCACCGTCAATTGAAATAAATACATGACCAAGTCACCACAAAGATAAAAAACTACCATATTGAATTAACATCCCTTTATAGCAAGAGCCTCGAGATGGGTACGGTGAAAATCAAACACTAGACCAAGAAAAACAGTCATGCTCGAATATCGAGCTGATTTCAGTGCATGTACTAGAAAAGCAAGAGCATCAGGAAAACTCAAGAGCCGGTAACTGCAAACCGCTAGAAAAACAATTCAAACCTAAAATCAGGGTAACTAACCAGGATCACATTGGCTGTAGAAATCTTCAACATCTGCAACAGCACAAACAGGCCAAAAATATTAAACGAGTACGATAAAAAAAAAATTCAAAAACCTTCAAACAATTGAAACATAAAATTTTAAAAAAATTAAAACAAAGATCAAAACCCGTTACGTGCGACTCATCAAACTGAAATCCCCTGAAGGTATAGAAATGCAAAAAAAGAAAAAAAAACAAAAAAAGGATTCCATTCATTCAATACAACAAACCGAATGTCGTAACGGAACAGTAACCGGTCGCAGGTTAACATGTCATTCACAACCGAAATGACATAAATAAAGAAACCGCTACAGTAGATCAGTGAACAATCCCCTGCCATGATTCGTGATTTATGACTATTATTATTATTTTTCTGGTTACATAACTCATTAACCCATCATGAAAAAAAAGAGAAAGGAATAGGTATTTGCGAAGAACAGTGGTGGATAATTAATTTAACGGTGCATGGAATTGAAAATTGAAAAACACATTAGTTACGTTACCGGTGGTGAGGGCTTTGATGATGCCTGCTCTTCGTCCCTTGAAATCCTCGAATATGTCTTCCACGGAGCGACTTCGCGCTTCCATTCTCAGAGAACGTGAAAACGAGGTCGTTTAGGGTCTCACCACACTGCACAAACGCAACTTTGTTTCACAACAAAATTCAGAGATAGAAGAGAAGAGAGAATAAACGAAACGCAGTCGCAGGGTATTATGGTATGTGCTGCGTTTGAGTATAGTGTAGTGAAATTTATTTCATTTGCATGATGAACAATGAATCCTCCTCCTTCCATTCTCTGTGATCGCGTCCACTGCAATTAAATTACAACCTCACCGCTTCCACGCATATCAATCGTCGATCTTGATCTCGATTTTGATTTCACTTTGATTTCGATTTACTTTTTCCATATTTTATTCCGTACATTATATATGCAATGATTCAATCGTGTGGGACCCACCGGTCACGCAATTTGCATCCGTCCTTCTTTTTCTACTGTCGTCTTATCTTAATAAATATATCGATAAATATTTTGAAAAATGTCTTCTTTAAATGATAATTTTAAAAAATATTTTCTAAGGATAAAAGAATTAAATAAATGCACAGGTTAGTTAGAATGTAATAATAAGTTTAACATACAATTTTTTTTATCTTTAAAACTTCGAATTTCGTCGAAATATATGTTAAATTTATCCCCGTTTCTGCGGTTTTATCCAAGTTTCTAAATTTAATATTTGTTTACATTTTAATATTTTTCATGTACGTATGTCAGTTTTATAAGATGCTCGTAACCAGGACAAAAATGGTGATTTGCCTTATTTTTCTGTAGTCCGAATATTTTAGAAGAGAAGAGAAAGAGACCAAAAATCTCATTGTCTTCATAACATTCCAAATATTTTCACACCCATATTACATTATTCTTTTATTTTTAATCAAATTTTATTAAATTTATTTGATATTTTAAATACGTTTCATAATAATATTTGACTTAACATTAAAATAAAAATATACCAAATAGAATAAACAACTCAAATACAATTATAAAATGCGTACAAAATATCAAAAAAACCTAACAAAATTTGATTAAAATGACTAAATCCGTATTTTGAGAGATGGAGGACTAAATTAGTCCAAAATTTTAAAATGAACTAATTCCAAAATTGAGTAAAAATTAAAAGTTAAGGGATAAAAACATATTTAACTTTTTTTTTATAATTATTTTATCTATGTATAAGTGTAATATGGTATAAAAAAAAAAACTTTTTTTTCTCCTATTAATAGTTGGAATGCTATTATTAAGATCTTCGTAGGAAGCAAAAGTTGTTCTGTGTTTACTTTTATAACACCTTCCATACGGAAACTGAAATGGTGACTACTGTTCCAATAAACAACATTATCCACCCAAATATCTATGGTAAGGAAAATGATTGGCCTATAGAAAATATCGCAATGTGTCAATGGTTTCAGAATTGGTATCAGAAACCAAACATCAGAAGCCACGTAAACGAATTCCAACGAGACATGTTGCAGCATAGAAAAACACTGTTATTGACAAATCAGTTTGAAACAACTTTAACAGGTCCATGTCAATGTCGAGGAAAATCAAAACACACAATAATAAACAGCAACAACGTAATGAATATGAGCCAAGGATGACTTCCCAATGGTGAATCCAAGAACAACCCAGTTTAGTCATTCACATGTAGACAAAAAGAGGGTGCTGAGTGGTGCCACCACCACCCTTATCAGATGTATAATTCTGCATATTTCTTGCACCACTGTTAGATGCATATGTTGCATTATCACCATCTCTGTAGTTTTCTATTTGATGCATGTTCGATTCTGCAGTATTTCCATGTTTACGAGTTGATTGTTGAAGCTTTTTAGTGTTGAGAAAGCGTCCACCAGCACCTCTTGCTCTCTTCACTGCATGTAGATGGCGAGACTCGTGAAGATAAGGCTGCATGCATAGCAACAGTGTTATTATAGTTTGGTTTAGCAGAAATTGTAGAGAAAAAAACATAGACATGTTTATTACTTTTCGATACTTGATGGGTTTGTTTTGTACTTCAAGTTTTGCTCGATAGAGTCTTCTTCTCAGAATAGCATGGTACTGCTTTGAATTCACGTATATGGGTTCTTCTTTAACGTCCAATTGCAGAGGAATTCGAATAGGAGCAGTTTCTTCCACTGTCTGAACATTAGGAATCTCATCAGTGTTTGATCTTCATGCTACAAGCTTCATGGTTTTGTTGTGCAAGGTAATTAATTAAATAACTTAGAGAAAAAACGGTAAGAAACATGGCTCTGAAAAGAGGATGCAGAGAAATATAGGTGAAACTGTGAATTTTAGTATCAGGAAAGTTTATCACATGATCTCATCTCCAAAGGCCAACAAGAATATTCTTGTAGAGATTGCGTCTTCAAATGTTTATAAAAGCTATAATAAAGAAAACCTTGGTGTTCAAGACAAGACATAAATTCCCCACCATGAATAATAATTTTGATAAATAATGCAAAGAGGAGAATAAACGAGATGCAAAGGAAAGCTGAGGAACTTTTTAAACAGACAGATACTCCACAGACCAACTTTAACCTTTATCAGCAATGAGAATATGCCATGCTGGTGAATTATTCGCAGCACAACAAACCTTAAAAATAATTAAACCACGGATTACTGCTGAAAAGAATCTAAGGTTGTAAGAAATTGAAAAAAACAGCGGATATATAGCGTTGAACTCTTGAATGTTCCGTTTAGAAGAACCACATAAAGTTACAAACAGGATTTTCCACAGCAACATTTAACATTTAACATTCATATGAAATTTTGTTTAGTCAGAATTCAGACCTAAATAAGAGGAACCTGCATATCACGTTAGTAGTAATGAAAATAGATGAATAATGTCTACTGAAGTGTATCTATATTGAGAAGTACCAAAGTATACCTACGATACCATAGTGAATTTTAAGTCTAACTCAACTTTACAAAACCGGTTTGTAAAATAAAGCCTTAAGCATCACATATTTACTCTAAATTGGTCTTATCTTTAGTCGATAAAGTGTTTTAATATAATTTGTACCAAAGTACTAATTACCTTGGATTGTGGACCATATGAAGAAGACATAAGATTGCTATAGCCTGGATCAGCATAGTGAGCCTGAAACACAAATTTTAGGAAAACATATGCATATATCTTCCATCCACAAGAACTTGAGAATATATCTACTTACAAGTGTTTGGCTTTGATCCAGTAGTGGAGGAGGGAAGGTGAAATCCTGATTCTGCATAAATGACCTGATGACACATCCCTCGGTTGTGCCAAGTGTTGAACCAATAGAACTATGCTGAACAGACATTTCAACTATTATGCAAAGAGCAGAGAAAATACTCATCAATATGGTATATGAAGTAGCATGCCAGGGAATTTGACAAGAATTTTCTGATGCCGAATAAGCCATTTTGGAAGAAATCTTCTATCATGTGTGGATAAAACTTTTATCCAATATCCAATGCTGAGTGAGGATTTAATGCAACATAGGATCACATCACAGTCATATACCTTTGGTGCTCCATTTCATTTCGTTTACAAAACAGTATACTGCTATGCTACAGTTTCAATTACAGAAAGAAATGACAGAACCACAGATGATAAGTACAAGAAGCATTCAGAATTGTACAAACAGACAGGGTTTAAATCCAATTACCGGTAGAAGATTGACCCGAATGAATCGAAGATGAATCCTGTTCTTGGAATTGAAAGCTCAATGTTTTGCTCCTGTGGCATTGTTGTGGCAGAAAATCCACTTCTAAGCTCAAACTTCTGGATTCTGAAGTCCCCCATACAATTCATTGTTTTCTGACCTCTTGGAACAATATTCCCTTGACTTTGAAAAAGAAAACAAAAAGATAAATAGAATTGAGAAATCATCTATCTAAGATTTGTTCCATCATCCTAAACTTCAAAAACTACCCTTTTAATGATTCAAGGCATGTCATGAAATTGCAAATGAAAGAAGAAAGAAAGCAAAGTGGAAAAGGAAAAAAACAAGGAAGAAGAGAGAGAAAGACCTTGGAAGTTGGATGAATTTGGAGAGGAATCAGAGACTGAGTCACACATCACACTTGAATGAGTGCATCATTGTTTTAGTCTTTTTGGTCTCTTGGCTTTAGTGCTAAGAAATTGTTGACCCTTAAAGTGGCTTATACAAAGTCTTAAAAACAGTGACTCTGTTGCATTAACACACACCAACTGCACTCATCTGCTACCATGTTAAAGAGAAGAAAAAAAAAACATTTTTCAAAATGAGAATCTAAGTTTCAAAATATCTATGAATTAAAAATGATTTATGGTGATGCATTCCATTTTTGTCGTTTTGCTGTCCCTACTGATATTCCTTGTTGTCTGGTTTTAAAAAAATGAAATAAGAATTTTGTAATGGAGCATGGCATCGCACTCTCTCATTATCATGCTTCCTGCTGCTTATCATATGCTTTTCTTATTACATCTTCAATGCCTCCAAATTTTCAACCTCAGTTCTGTGCTGCCAAACCCCATTAATGTACTTTCTTTGTCATTTCTTCTGCTTATTTAATTCTTGCAAGTTAATAATTACACAGCTTAATTTATATTAAATCTGCAGAAGACAACTATTTTCTTTCATTAACTCACCGAAAGAAGAGCACTATTATTTCAGTATTACATTCAAAAACCACTTAATATATTAAGGTAATGAACAAATGATATGGCCAAGAGAGGTAGAAAAAGGAAGAAGAATGTCATTGTACAAATGATTATGTGAGTTGTTGTATGAATAATTTCTTATATTATTAACTAATTAATTAAAAATCGTACAATTAGTGTTTTTTATATAATTCAAATGCATAATAAATAGATTTTTGCATTTAATACATACATCGTCGCCACAACTAATAATAAAATTCTCATCTCAAATATCTCTCAAACTATTGTCATTTTATTCTTATCAATATATTTATTCTTTTAATTGCATATATATTTTGCCTTATTCTTTTCAAAATAAAACTTAGAGATAAAATTGGAAAGATAATAACAACTAGTTTAGAATTACATTTCTAAAAGGAAGGAGGGAAAAGACAACAGCTTTAAGAATTTATAATTAAAAGAGAACGAAATTGGGAGTGTCTCCAAATTATTTATTCTGAAATAATTTAACTTGTGAAATATTGACAGTTTGTGCAACGTTAATAAATAATTTAGCCACACTATATTTTGTGATAAAAAATTAGTTGAATTTTCCAATATTTTCTTATTTAAAAGATAGTTGAATATTCTTCACAGTAGATTTGGAAACATGTCACTAAACGAGACTGGGCTAAACAAACAGTTTCTTTTCTAACAAAATTGGGTTACATTATTTATTGAGAACTACGCTTTATCCATAAATTGAAATTACTATTACATAATTCGGACTTCTATTCTTCGAAAGCATGCGCTACAGAGCTATTAGAATAATCAATTAACAGATTCTGCCTCATTACCATTAAATTAAGTGCTATCTTTTTTTTCTGCAAAACTAAGCTTCCACTACTACTATCCACAAAATGCCGATTTGTTAAAAACAATTTTGAATTACTGAATAATTTGCCAAGGCACACCCTTTGTTTGACCAAAAAAATCCTAATAGAGTTTCCAACCAGAACAGAGTATACGTTTTTGACAATAGTAGTGACTATCTTCCAGTGATTTGTTTACCCTTGATTATCAGGTTTATGAGACACATTAATGTTAAAAATGGCACGAGCATTAAATCGATAAAATAAAGAAATTTACCATTACAGCAACTAAAATGGCAGTTGAGGTTAAAAGAAGTAAGCTTTGAATTTAAAGAGGGAGAAAAAAGGATGGGAAAGGTGAATCTGAGATAATCTATTACACAACCAAAGCCTGAGAAACCCCAAAAGATGATGTATATGCATGGGTTAAAACAAGGTCATAAAATTATATCCCAGAATTAGCAAACTTGGCAAATATCATAACATATGCCTTTAGAGATTTCGCATCAGCTGCAGATATCCTCGTTTAAAACTTAGCAGGACAACCACTTTGTTTATTCTTTTCAAGCAAGGGTTTGACTTGCCAACAAGAATGCTAATAGCCAAGTCGTCAATAGTCCCGTCCCTTGTATGGCATTTCCTGTAAATATTTATTTCAGAAGATCGAGTTCTAAGAACATTAATAAGCAGATAAAGTTTCCTCAAAAGTGTATATATAGGACTACAGATAAGATTGCTCAAATTCAGTTTGATATGTCCCACCAAGGTACGTGTCAAAGAAGAATATCCAACAAGCATCATGACACATCAAGGTGGAGCATCAACCATGTATAAAGTTATTGAAATAGATAGTTTTATATTTTATCTGCCCATAGTGTTCAAGACATGAGCAATATCAATTAAATACCAATTTTAAAAAAAAAAATTAAGCACGAGGGTTCTTACGGGCAGGTAACTCGGCATGTATAAAGCTTGCCTAGGATGACCAAGGAGCTGTCCATACTGAAATCAGATTATAATAAGCAATTGCCCTGAAGCACCAATATTTACGGAACAGTCAACAGAGGGATAATGCGTGTAATCTTATACCTGTGGTGCATTCGGATGAAAATATGCTTGAGACGGCATTGGTGCTACCTGAGGATTATAGACCATAGGTTGTGGACCCGCAAAAGTAGGTCCAATCTGCAAGACATGTGCAAAACAATCAAGTTTATTAACAGAACCAAGGCTGGGAGGCGATTATTAAGCCATGCCCAACAATTCTGCATAACTTCTTTTGCAAACTATTTTAC
>Ga0209589_1008157_pt1 | contig 16469 bp, 11 predicted proteins | sample CowpeawhiteBW_FD_187525 | JGI IMG/M metagenome (GOLD analysis project Ga0209589, IMG submission 187525) | Root nodule microbial communities of legume samples collected from California USA - Cow pea white BW (SPAdes) (version 2) | ecosystem: Host-associated > Plants > Roots > Nodule | place: USA...
TAAACATATATTCTTTAAAAAAAAAAAAAAACTACTAACTTAGTACACAAATTAAATTTAGTAACGCTTTATTAGAAGTGTGTTAATTCACTTCGCCTTATGGTTTAATTAAGATTTTCCCCTCTCTGTTCTCCTTCTTCACTTCGCCCTGAAATGTGGCTGCAACGCCACCACTAACCACTGCAATGCCGGTAGCAACCATTTTTTCCGGCACGATTCCAGAAGAAAGGAGACTAAGATGCGATTGAGTAGTTGTTAGAGGCGAGGAGTGACATCAACTTCACCGACATTAACGACCGCAGCGTGATCCATGTTGTGTCGCCTACCAGCGCCAAACCGACATGATTGACCAGCTGTTCCAACGACGCGTTAACATCGATCCACGAACACCACCATTTCACTTCCCTCCTCATCTTCTATTGTCACTGGTTTTTGGATTCGATTGTTTAACAGAATTTAGCTCATGCAATGTACTACACAAACCTTCATGTCCTCAAGCTTTCGGAAAAAACAAACATGCAAAACCTCTGGTTTGTCTCTTCTTTTCCTTTTCTTCTTGTTCTTACATATAAAATTGTTAATGTTATTTGTTTCGGAAGTATAATTCACACACACATTATTACTGCAACTATATTATGTTATTCTATAATTGAAACATGTTTGACATGCATACCTCGGGGTTGAAGATATATATAATAGTTTTTTATTGGATAGTGACATATTTGCTATGTGCATGTATTGAATTTTTATTTTTTTTCTTGTATCTAGATTTATTTATTAGAAATGCTTTAGATGCTTTGCATATCTATTTTCATTTTGTTTTTTTTAAGTGTCAACCTTGGCTTTTTTTTTGTATTTTAGGGTCTCTTTCAATCCAAATTTGTAAAAATGGGTCTCTGACTTTTTTTTTTATATATAGGGACAAGTCGTCAGGAGACAGGACGACATTATAAGTGAAGTCGTCCTGTCTCCTACCGCTTTCTAATTTTTTTAAAAAAAAATAACAAAATTGTCCTTATGCAAGACGGTTTCCGTTCAGTAAAAAGTGAAGTAGTCAGGACACATGATGACTTCACTTTTGAATTTTTTTTTTAAGTTGCAGGTTTTTATTTTTTTTTTGTATAATTCTCTCTTTAAAGTCAAAATACCATATAAATGTGTTACTTTTTTTCTATTCAAAATTTTAGGATGCTTTTGACGCAGAATCAGTGTTACTGATTGAGCGTGAGACTTTGAAAATGGAAATAAATTAGAAGTCAAATCAGTCCAACAATTCACCTATTAATGTGATTTAATTTGATGTTAAATCAAATAAAAAAGCTTTTGGGTAAGAACTGAAAAATTGAAACCGTGCTTTTGATAATAGAAAAATTAAAACCGTAAATAAAAATCGAAAAGTGAAGTCGTCATGTGTCCCGAGGACTTCACTTTTTATATAAACTGAAACCGTTCAATATAAGAACGACTTTGCTTTTTAAAAAAAAAAATAGAAATCGGTGGAATACAGGACGACTTCATCTGTAATATCATCTTATATTCTGACGACTTGTCCTTATATTACAAAAAAAAAAAAGTCAGAGATCCAATTTTACAAATTTGAATTTAAAAAAATCCTGAAATACAAAAGAACAGTCAACTTTAGAATTAGTAGATCAACTCTTTATTAATTAGCCATGACAAGTCTAAAATGTTGACTGATCACCACCCCCTTCCATTTTATCCGACTAATTTGTGGACACGACACAAACGTGTTCATCCATTTTTTTACATAAACCTTTGCATTTTTTTTTTTGGCAAATAGATAAACTTAACAAATAAATGTAATTAATTACTATAGTCTTATTGATTTTTGTTTGACTGGTTTCATTACTATATTTTTATCAGTATGTGGATTTAAGTTTAGAAAAATGAAGTTTATCACCATTTACATATTTTCAAGAATTTATTTTTATTTTCAATTAACATGGAATTTCTAATACATCACTGGATATTTAAATTAAATAACATAAAGTCCTTAGGGATTACCCAAATAAAGAGTTAGATTGACAAAAGGTGGGACCTCAGCCATAATTTCAACACTCATCATGTTTCTATTTATCTAACACATCCTCATAAGTCTCTGTTTACAATGATGATTAGCACCTTTTTATTTATTTTACTATAATCTATTATAATATTTTTCTCAACTAATGCATAAGAATAAAAACATTTTAACGTATTAAAACTTATTTTAATCTATATATTAAAATAAAACTTAATGAAATGAAGTTTAAACACTTTTAAACATGACATAACTTAAACGTAGTAAAATCAAATATCAAGAAGTTATTTATAATATAATTAAAACTCACATAAATAAAAAAAGGACCAAACACATGAATATCAAGAAGTTATTAAGTTGATTGGAATCATCAAATATTCCATGTTCAAACTTTCATATATATATATGTCATCATATCAGGCAATGAGAAACTCAAATTTGAAGGTTATCATATGCAAAAATTCATCCAATTAGCAATAAATACACCGCGAACTAGATTAGTATTAGGTCAAACCAATAAATTCAGCTAAATTCATGGCATGTGAACATAAAAAATTCTTCCCATAACTTTTCACATCATAATTGAGTTATTGATTACTAAAATTATTAGTATTTTTTTAAGTTTAAATATATTTTTTACTTCAAATTATTATAAAAATTATATTTTATTTTAAAACTAAATTATGAATTATTTCATCTTGAATTTTATTAAATTCTAACAATCGACGTATAACAAATTGAATATCACAATTATAATATAATTTTTACATACTATTTGTTGAAAAAGATATTTTACATTACTTTTATAAACTTTAGAAGAAAAAAAATAATTTAATTTAAAGATAAAACACAGCATTTTATACTAATTCAAAAAAAAAATACATATTTAAATTTTTTGATTTATTTTCCTAAAATATATGTTAAAAATTTAAATATGAATTTAAATTCTCATCGGATAGAAAATGAAAAATTTGATATATATATATATATATATATATATATATATATATATATATGAAGGTTTAAAAATTTATTGTTTTAAGATTTTTTATTATAAGTCATATCGTTATATAATTTGATTCGGGTCTCATTATTAATGTTATTTACCGATAAATTCTATTAGTTTTAAAGACCCACAAAATATATTACTAACATAAAATGCACCATATCTATAAAATTGATTAGTGATCTGATCTTCACAATTAAATATTTTTGGAAGAGGTGTTATCAACTACGAAGTGAAGGTAACTTTCAGAGCTGAATTAGCCGATGATAATAATTAGTTAGGAATTAGTCACTCAATAATTAATTAAGCACGTGTCCATTTTTATTTAGTTATGTCTTCAAATTAACGTGATATCAACTTTACAATTATACATGTTTAGTCGAATAAGGATCTTCTAATCTACGAATGGTTGGTAGCATTGGAAGGTGGCTAAGGTTGAGGATAATTTTATTTCACGCTTTCAAATTTCTGAATTTCCATCACTATGATTCAAGGATCGATAATTTTAAAAATTAAAAGGTATTAACTAATTCTCTTTTTTTGCTGTCTTCATCTTCATATTTTCTGCCCTTTTAAGATGAAATTACATTAAAAAAAAAAAAAAGACTAAATTTTTTAGCCCTTTTTAATATTGTACCTGGAAATGAAGTGGTGAACAGCATTTACGTTTTGAAGTTGGAACATGGTTGGCATAGAATAGGTTGAAATCATTAAGATGTAACATTGTTTAATGAATTAGTTGTCAAATCGTTGTAGGTCGTAAAAGGAAAGTGAAGAGGAAGATTTGAAAAAGGTAACTTGAACGTACGACCTGGCTAACTGTGTATTTCAACGAGGTTGTTAAATTGGTTGTCATACATAATAATACATAATAATAAGAAGAAACGTAAAATTATTAAATTGGGTGCTTCATCATGAATTCAAAACTTGGCATTACCATTATAACTTTATGCACCCACATTCTCCCAGAATTTGTCACTGTTTTATAGTATTATTGTTTCGAACAACCTATTCCTGATTTTTTAAGGTTTTTTAGTATTGTTTTCTTGCTATGTTTTTAAATATATTAATTTTAATACTTTCAAATATATTAAAAAAATTATATATTAATATTAATGTATTTTAAAACTTGAGGTATAACTACGATATCACCTGCACCAAATTTGATTTTGCTGGAACTGCAAAATACTCTTTACTCTTGGAGAGACTGTAACTCACTTGGTTTGTTTGTGTCTTTTAATCAATATGGGCCCAAGAACAATTTAATTGGGATATTGCTTTTAGCACCTCAATATATTTTTATTGTACATAAGTGTAGAAAAACAATCCAAATTATCTATAAGTTGGAAACATTTCAATTGTATAATCTAAAAATATATTATAGATTATATAAATTAAAAATATAAAAATATATTATAAGTTATAAGTTATATAACATGAAATATATTTTTTAGTTATGAAATTTATAAACATATTCTGAATTATACAATAAAAAGTTAAAAAGTTTATAAATTTATTACTGATTACGTAATTTAAAATATATTTGAGATTGGATATATTTTCAGATTTAAAAATATATTTAAATTATTGAATATATATTATATTTCCGAATTTCACAATTTGTCACTCTTAAGCATAGACATTATATACATTATATACATTTTAGACATTTTCAACATCCATGTGGTGTTGGAAAAAAAAACAAAGGGAGTGCACAACGTAATTACTTTTAACCTGATACTTAATAAGCGCGAACACAATGGGTAGCCCAAGATTACTCAACCATGATTTCTATTATTGGGCTACAAATTTTAGCAAAATATTCTATAATCCTTTTTAATATATTTTTTTAGAGTTTAATGGCTACATATTACCGTGTAAATTTTATTTTATGTTTTATGAATTTGAAATCATTAATGATATGACTTTCAAATTGAAATTTTTTAACTCGGTTGATTAGGATGTGTTATGAATATGCACGGCATGGGTTTCGCGTGTAAGGGAAAAAAAAAAACTTATATAGTTATAACATATTTTATAATAGTATTTAAGTTATTTATATTGTGTGACACATTTTTATTTTAATATTAGTTAAAAAAAGTATTTGAAATGTCAAATAAACTAAATAAAATTTGGTTAAAAATATTAAATTTATGCAACTCTAAATATAGGACTAAATTGATTCAAAATTTTGAAGAAGAGTTAATTCTAGTTTTCATTAAAAGTTAAGGGCCAAAAACATATTTAATCCTAGGATTTATTATTCCATAATGGTATATAAAAGTTTTACATTATAATCACTACAAGAAAATGTCTCGTTAATAACCAATTATAGTGACCAAAAGTTTTTCGTCAATCACTTATATATCAATTTATAAAAAAAAAATATTTCTTACTAAAATAGTCACTATTATAAATACAAAATTATAATTGGCACTAATTAATTAGAGACTAATTTAGAAATCAATTTTTTTGATAGCAAAAAGTTTGGTAGTTAATGTTTAGTGATCAATTTCCTTTGATAGCTAAAACCTTGATAGCTAAATGTTATAAACCAATTTAAAGATCAATTATATTTTTTTATTGATAATAGTGACTATTTTAATAACTAATAATTTTTTATTTCGTAAATTGGTACCTAAATTAGTTATTATAGTGACTAACAACTTTTGACTACTAAAATATAAGTGGTTAATGAAGCATTTTCTTGTAATGAATATTGTATAATATATTCTCACTTTTTATGATTACATATTTTTTATTTTAATTTTTAAAAGTGGGATTCATTAAAAAAAGGACATATGTATTGATTAATAGTGAAATAAATGGAGCAAGTGGGATGGAGGGTTATTTGTTTGGAAGGTGGTGGATGGAGGGAAAAAAACTAGAAAGAAGACATGTGAGATTTTCAAAAGATATTAATATTATTTTAAAGCAAAGTACCATATTAAATCTTTTTAAATTAAATGAGAATTGAATTAAAGATAAAATGAAATTAGATGATCACATTAGATAAATCTTTTATATATATATATATATATATATATATATATATATATATATATATATATATATATATATATATATATATATATATATATATCGAAATCAAAATACTAATTAAACTAATTTATGCATTTGTTTTTCTTCTTCCACATGAAAGTTGTCATTTAAATTCTTCATATTTCTCCTATTTTAACCTTTTATAATGGAAAATAATTTTTTTAAAACTAAATTTTGACAATTTTATCTTACAACTTAAGGTAATATCTTCTAAGTGAATTCTCATTCTTTTTTTTATATTCCAAAATCACTTAAAATATGTTACTTAGATCATAAAAAAATTGTCAATATTTAATTGTCAAAATATCATTGTCCTCTTATAATGATTCCATCTTATTATAATAAAGAGCTACGATGATTTAAAATCATATTCTATCACAATAACGATTATATAAATAGATATAAAGATGTTTCATAATAAATACAAAAAATTTATAAAAAAAAAAACTATAAATAATATGAAGTATAATGTATGTGATTAATAATATGAGAAAGTATGTAATCATTATACTTAACTTATATAATAAGTTAAATATAAAAGTTATTATACTTAATTAGTTATAAGAGGTTGTAAAAATAAGACAAGGCGTAAAAAACATACTGACTTATTAATACATATTAGTTCCTAAGTTTAAATTTAATATTACTTCTTTTAGATAACACAATTGTTATTTATTTTATGCGAAAATTTGATCTGATTTCCTTAATGTTAAAATTACCACGTAAAATTCGTACTATTTCATAGAAATTATTTGTTTTTTATACAATTATTATCCATATTACAAAATCTCGTAATCCGGTCCTCTGTATTTGGGGCCGTAACTCGTAGTTCGAGGGAATATTTTATAGAGAAAATAAGACAGAAGAAGTTGTATTATTTTGAAATGCTACAAATATTTTATTTTATTTTTAATCATAAAAAAAGAGTGAGATGGTTGGTGACAGCTGGCACTGATAATTCTATGAGTACCACTGCGTAACAGTGTCCATGAACGTACGCTTCACAATGGAAATAAACATCATACTTCAGTGTCTCTGCTGTTGCGCCTTAACACATTTAATATTTTTCCCAAATATATCTTTTTTGGACAAAATATATTATATATCTTTTATAAAAAATTGAAGGAAATAAAAATTAACACATAACATGTAGACCAGTTTTTAATGATCCTAACTTTTTTTTTATTGTGTCTGCATTAACTATTAAATACTTATAAAAAAGCCTGATAATTTTATACAATTCTTTTTAATCAACATATCAACCATATTTCTAACATCACATTGCTATATGGGTAAAAATACATTGCATTGTTATAGTAGATCCCTCAATCTTTAAATAATTCTTTTTAGCTCTATTTTTAAAAAGGAAAATTGGATAGGAGGGAAAGAGATTTCTAAGTTTGAAAAAAAAGTGTTAAAATATCTAATATTTTAAATAATTAAATAAGTTTATTGAATACATATTAAATGACGATATAATATTTTATAAACACATCATATTCGACTAGGAAAGAAAACTATCCAGAAAAAAATAATAAAATTATGAGAGGTATTTGAATAACTTACTCAATCAAAAGTAATCTTCAATATAAAGATAAGTTCAAAACTATTATTAAATCACAATATAAAAATGCTTTACACAGAAGTTACACATTTTATTTTATTCATTCTTAAAATAACTAATATAACAAAAAAATTATAGATAAAAAAGAAACGTAAGCTTTTTGTTTGTTTTGTCAACTTGCTTTCATTTTCATAGTTACTTTCTAGTGTGGTGGAGTGTCCCACTTTTCAAGCCTCTCTGTTTTCCCTTGTCTCTCTTTGCTAACCCTCTTTCTGTGTTCCACTCAAAAGGATCCACAACGAACCATACCAACATTGCATCAAATGGGCACTTCCGGCGACAATTTTCTCCAAGTTCTCTTCAAGAACTTCGATGTTCTTGCTCTGTATGTTTCTTCTCCATTACATCTCTAAGCTTGAATGCCATTGTTTGATGTAGATTCACATGAAAAATTTAAACTTTTTGTTTGTGTTACATTGAATCATTTTGATCTGAGAGTTGTGTTTTTGGTCTTTGTTCAGGCCCTTGGTCACCCTGGTTTACCCTTTGTAAGTATGGCTTTTGTTTTCCGAATGTGACTTTTTGAAAAAGTGTGTGTGAGGTTTTGGTTTGTGAGTGTATGTTTTGGTGTTTGTGGCAGATATGCTTCGATAAAGGCCATAGAGAGTAGGTCCAGTATTGATGATCAGCAATGGCTCACTTATTGGGATCTCTATTCTTTGATCACTCTGTTTGAGCTCACATTTTCCAAAGTTCTTGAAGTGTAAGTTCATCACTGAATCTCAACATTTTTTGGATGCTTTATATTGGTGTTATCATGTATATATGTTGAAGTATGCAATTTCTTTGTGGTGCATTGGTTGAACCTTGATAAGCTTATGAAAGGGAAGGGTAAATTTAAGGGTGTGTTTGGTTTTCTATGTGCTGTTTTTAGTTTTCAAAATCAACTAAACATGATGTTCAAATAAATGGTGGAAGGTAAAAGGGTAGTGTTAAGCACAGAATAGAGTGTGAGAAGAGTGTGGTGAGTGTGAAGGGAATTTGAATTGTGCTGTGTTTCCACTTAGCCTTCAAAATACAGTGATAGATATCGATTTTAATATTTAAAAATGTATTTTTTTTTTCAAATGCTAAGTAATATTTGAGTTTATAACTTCTTATTATTTATATTTTTATTTATATATGTATTTATCTTTACCAAGCAATTTAGCATATCTTTTCACTTAACATTTCTAATTCAAACTAGATGTTTTCAATTCGTAACTATTAAACTATTTTTTATCAAATGGTCTATAAAAAAAAATAGAAAGTTGAATTTAACTAATTCATGTCATTTCTATATTTTTTTTTTCAAATAATTTGTTGGATTTATTTTCAAGTTATTAATGTAAAATTTAATAAAAAGCTGTATGTCAATAAATAAATAAATAAAAGACTAATGTATACTCTTTCTTAATATAAATGGCTTGAGAGTTAGGGAGGGTAGAAAGGTCCTTAAGTTAAAATATAACTCTTAAACATTAGACTTAACTAAATTTTAGGTATAAGATAATAACAAATAAAAGTACAAGTAAATGTGTAAAAGAATTACAAATGTTTTAGTAGTGCACACATTCTCAAATTATTAACAAGTCTATAATGTTTAGTTTGCCTCATTTTAATAATCTAACATAATTCTAAGTTTGAGTTTATTCATTGAGTTAAATACATGAACATGATTATGATTAAGTATTTACACAGTCAAGTTTAAGTAATTTACCAATACCATTTACTCTTTTTAGTTATCACTTGAAGGCATTTTTATTTTCAAAAAGTTCTCTAACAAGTTCTCTGGTTGGCAAGAAAAGTTTTAAGAAACAAAATTCCAGTTCCAGTGTAACTTTTCAATGTGATTATGTCCCTAATTTCAGGCTTGCCATTTGGCCTTATGCGAAGTTGATACTTAGTTGCTGGCTGGTTCTTCCACAGTTCAATGGGGCAGCACATGTTTATAGGCACTATGTTAGACCCTTCTATATGAATCCACAAATGCCACAAATGCCACAAATGCCAAAATTTTCAGGAGCTTCTCAAATGTGGTATGTTCCTCGAAAGAACATATTTAGTAAGCAGGATGATGTCCTTTCTGCTGCTGAGAGATACATGGAAGAGCATGGAACTGAAGCATTTGAAAGACTCATAACCAAGGTACACATTGTCTAAGTTTTTTGGTGACCAATAGTCATGGAAACCAAGAATCTTGTGGAAGATTTTAGATGTAAATTGTAGTTACTTTTGTTAATTTCATTGAGCACAGAATTTATAGGAAGTATCCTTGTTTTAGTGCAATTTAAGCATGAGAATATATGCAACTATGCTTGTTTTTAATCATAAAAAACACTTATGGTTTGGTTGTTGATATATGCAGGCTGACAGAGATGCTAGAGCACGGAGGAATGGAAGTTACATGATCTTTGATGATGATTACATATATTAACTGTGTTAACCCTTAAACTCATCTGTAGTATCACCATGGCAATACTTTAATAGTGATTTAAGTGTAAGACTTATGAATTTAGTTAATTTAGATATATGTCTAGTTCAAGTTGAGATATTGCATCTAGTTAACTATAAAGGCAAAAGGAGGAAAGATAAAAAAAATGGAGAAAGTGATGGAGAATTAGATAAATCATGTCGTGACCAGTGTCAGGAGTAATCACTGCCTTCTTTTCCAAAGTTTTTCCCACTTCAAGTATGTGGATATGAACACACTGACTTTGCTTTTCGCTGAGCTAAATTTGACAAGAAAAATGTGCATATATTCAATTTATTCATTGAAGAGTAATAGAAATGCAGGACAGAAATTGTGCAATGCTCCCGAGTGTGGATACAAGGTCTTGATTTCATTCACATTAAAAAGAAAGAACTCATAGTTACTAGGCGCTTCCAAGTGTAAAATAGAACTGAAATTGTATCTCGATATATTGCATAGAATTTTACATTAAGTGTACGTATGTTATAGAGTTCCATGGTAGAAATAAACTTTTAATGAATAAACAACTCAAAATGTTTTAAGGAACGCATTTGGAAAGAAATGCCTTGCATTCAATACCTAAAAATTAACTTTAGCTAATGGATATTGAAAAAACATGACAAATAGCAGCCTAAATCTGTTTATTTTCTTTAACAGACAGGTAGAACTACTGCGAGACAACTTGCGCAAGATCACATTAACTTTGATCTCAACCTCAACAAATCGAACCAGATTAATTGTTTATAATGCTTCGATAGGCACAGAGGACAATGAATATAATGCAGGTGTTCCTATTTTGATGCATCAACAATCCTAGATGCAACCTCCAGTGCATTCTTCAAAGATTTGGACGAGTAAATAAATACATAGCTATATAGATATTAAACACCTGTTAAAAAAATTGTGAACCCCAATTCAATATCCTCGTGTACATCCTCCAGTTTAACCCTAAATGCCTTCACATATTAGAGTAACATTTAACATGACAAAAGAGAAAACTCCTTTTGCTTTTAGGCCACTAATTAGTATCACATTCATCCTGGATCATATCGTCACCTGCTTTTATAATTCAACCACGGTTCTGAACCTTAGCCGAGATTGCATGGAGAGCATCTGTTGTCAATAAAGGCTAAGTAGCAGTGACTGTCCTTTATTCACCCATTTTTGAATCAAACGACCGCTGCACCAACATGAGCAAGCTACCTTCTCTGAAGAGGAAGGTAAGTCTTGTCAACCGAATATTTCTCCTCCTTAAAAGGTTGTGTAGAGGGATCAGACAGACTTGGTACTCTCGAAACACTACCCTTTCCTCTCTTAGCATTTGGTCCCACCACCTCTATCATATATTTCCACCCATCAATTGGCCTCCTCCTGCTAAATATGTGAGTCTTGATAAAACTAGCAATCTGCATACAGTTTTATCAAGTTGTCAATGATAAAGAGAAAAACTAGGTATCTGTCATTATACTACATGATTCCTATAAAGAATACCAATGCTTTGTATTGGGATTAGAAAATCAACATGGCAATCTATTGTTTTTATACACACCTGAAATTTGCTATAGGCAATACGTCGTTCAAATTCCTGGAGAAGTATATCTTCTTCTCTCTGGGACATCTCCCATACATTTCCTTCTTGATTTTTTGATATCGTTTCCCATCCATCAGGCACATTTTTGAACTCCGCAGTTTGCACTTGTGCATTGTTGAGATCATTATGGCCAGGGTCAAAAATGCTGCAGTTGTTCGGCCATTTAAGTACAAAATACACAAGTAGATAAAACTAAAGATGAAAAAGATATAACTACGATGCTATGAGACCTTAATGTGGACAGAAACAAGAGACCAGAAAATCCATAGTGTACAAATAGTGTACAAAACACAGAATCCATACATCTACATTAGTGTGCAAAACAAAATAAGAAAATAACATAAGAATTTGAAGAAGAAAAAATTAAATAGTCAGCAGTTAATACCTAGTCACAGTCCTATCTGGGATCTACAAAGAAGAATTCTGTAGTGAAGGAAAAACCTTCGCATTCCCCGCAAATAAAACACAAGTACTTATTCATAGATTGTCATTTGCTACCATTAGTTCACGTCTCTTAAAAGCAATGCCATATTAATTGCATTAAAAGAAAGGTACACATTAGATATTTCTACAACCAACTGGTCGAAAGTTCAATCCCCCTACTACTCTATTTCTTATAAATCGAGTTACAATACAAGGAAGGGTGACTGCGTCCATGAATTACCCGCAATTCAAACACAGTGAGCTCTATCATAGCATACTTAAGTGTGCACACAATATGAATATTCCTCTTCCAACATGGTTTAATCCACATACCTAAAGGGACATTACTAAGGACCACATAATTAAGAAACACAAGCTACTACCACTTGAACATATATATACACACTTCTGTGATTTTCAACAAATTTCAACCAATAATATAAATGCACTATTAGCAGTTCTTTAGATATATAAAACTAAGAAAGTTGTTAGCAATACATCTTCTAGCACACTCTACTATTAACCGAAGTTTGATGCAAATCATGAAAATAATTAGGCTTCACTCTTTATTTAATGAGCTCCACACTTATGAATTTGTAGTTTTAAAAAAGAGAAGCAAGAGAGAATATGTCAGAGAATAGTATGTAGCTAACACTCATTAAACTAAATCATGAATTCGCAAGCCATAACCTATAGCTCAAAATATTGGGAGAGATGGTGATTGGCCAACAATATCACAGTATACAAGAATATAGAACAAGCAATACACAGAACTAATCCGGTTCTTAACACCGCACAATATGTTTCATTAGAAATTCCCAAAGGTTAATAACTAGTTCAAATTGTACACTCTACACGAGATTAGATAATAAAAGATGGAATATAACCACAATGCTTGATGAGATTTCAGTATCAGGAACTTAAATCAAAAGCAAATTAATAACCACAAACTCAAATACCAATATAAAGCAGCATCTCAAGAACCATAATCCAATTTAAAAGAGAGTAAGAGAACTAGAGGTATACTCGGAGCAACTATCAATCAATCTCTGAATGTCATCGCCAGCAGCAATGTCAGAATCGGCTAATTTTGCCTCTTCAAGCTTCTCAATCTCCTTCAACCACAGTCCAGCGTGCAGCCTCTGCTTCTTCAGTCGGTAATCCTTCTTCATATTCTCCACGCTGTAAAGTGCGCCGTTTTCTTCCCTCTTCTCCTTCTCCTTCGATCCTCTTCGCCGCTCGTTCCAATTCTCGTTCATCTCCGCCACGAACGCCTTCGTCTCCTCGTCGGCCTCGGCCACGGCGTCAGCCGCAGCTGCGGCGGAGGAAGAGGAGGAAGGGAAGTTGACGTCGCTTTCCCATGGAGCTCGCGTCTTCGGCGTTAAGTCCTCCGGCAGCCACGCCGTTTCCCAAGCCTCGTTCCACTCGTCCTCGCCGCTCCGGGACTTGCGGCTCGACAACCACCTTCTCGTCACCGGAACTTTGCCGGAAGGAGAGAAATGCGTATCGGCGGCAATAATGGATGGAAGAGCATTGAATTGCTTGGCCGTGGAGATGGTCGTTGTGGTGATTCGTCGAAACGCTTGCATTATCGATTAACTGCTCAAAGCACAAACACAACCCAGTTTTCGCTCTCTGACGAAGAAGAGAGGGTGAGTTTGGGACTTACGACTTGGGCTTTATTTTCATTTCAACAAGGGTCTTTAAATGGACCAGGAGAAGAGCCCAGACAAACAGATTTTGATATTTGCTATTCCCATTTCTATTTCTATTAAGCTCACCACCAACTTCTCAAAAGAAAATAACAAAATTACCATTGACATGAATCTGTTTCCATGGTGTTTCTGTTAACGACACTCTTTTAAATTAGCACATGCATCAAACACTAAGATATCTAAATTGAAAACTAAAAATGATAAACATAATATAAATTTCAATACAGTTTTGATAATACATATCATTAGTTATTCTTTTGGCACAATATATTTTCCTCTATAATAAAACGTGAATATTCTAAGTATTTGTGAGTGTGGCAAAACACACCAAGCATCACGAATAATTTCTTCGCACATCAAACGTGAATTACTTGTTTTAATCTCATACCATCATTTATATATATTCTATCTTAAGATGCTCATTTCTTCCAATGATTCTTACTTATTTACTACATTTCATCATGCATGAAGTAAGTGTAACATCAATGTCTTTGATGTCATTTAAAAGAAATCATTATACAAATCACTAACATGAGTACTTAACATCTCATTTCAAATTAATCCAACATAAGAATCGACAAAGAAGAAAGGTACTTTTCATAATTAGAATTAACAAAAATAAATAATTAGAGATGAGTGTAAAAAATGAGAGATAATGAAAATCACCGTAAGAATTAAAAAAAAACAAATAATAATAAAAGGAGAGATATTTTTAAATGAGAAAAATGAGTGAATAAACCATGAGTTTCACAAAATTCACTCATTTATCATAAATTTCAATATTTGTTATATCAAAGAAGAATTATTAAATATTTTTTAACAAGATAAACATATAACACTTAAATCAAACAAACTATCACAAATATATCATTTACCAACAAAAATATATGTCTAGAAATAACAACTCTATTATTCTCAAAAAACACTTTGTAATAAACCAAATATTTTTTTCTTTTATTTCTGATATAAACAAAATACTTTTTTTAGTAGCATACATATGAGCATTAGTCTCATAGTTCATAAACAAATTGTTTAAGTTAAGAACATAATTTAACTAAGGGTTAGTGACAACATACTTTTCAGATGAAAAATCATATGCAACACTTATAGTAATAGTATTAACTTCAGACTTCTAATTTGACTGAAAATTTTGAACAAATTTTAAAAATAAAAACGATGTTTTTCTCGACACAAACACACATAATCAAATCATAAAAAAAAAATTCAGGTTTAAGTTTTAAACATCGAGCACAATAAGATTATGAAGGAAACAATTTTGAAATCATAAAACTAATACAAATTATGTCAAGTAAAATAATTCCTTATAATTTCTTGTCATAAACAATATTTACAAATTCATGAATATTTTTTTCTTTCAGATGCATAGGTTAAATAAATCTTTCTCTTTTTTCACGCATGCATACTTTAGTTCAAGTGCTTCCCATAACTCAATTAGTTTAGTATAACAAATCATTTTATAAATATTATTAGACAAACACTTAAAATATGACCATCAAATATCTTTATCAAAAACATCATAACATATAAGATATTAATTAGTAGCTCTATATATCACAAAAAAGAAAAGTATAATCATATTTCAATGAGCCAATTTTTTTTCTTGTTTTGTTACTAGCAGAAAAAGAAGATTTTAACATCATCTCCAACTTTTGCAATAAAAGAAGATTTTAACATCATCTCCAACTTTTGCAATAAAAGAAATAATGATGAATAAAGTAAAATAAAAATAATTTTCTCTCTAAGAATGTTATGAAAAAAAAAATTATATAAGAATATGACTGAGATATGGATTATAGAAAATTCATATTCAAATAAATAATAACAATAACAATATGATAGAATGATAATTGAAGAAATGAATACAAATAGTATAGATTGAGGCACTTATAACATTGTTCTTAGAAAGAAAACGCATTAACAGCACAAGACAACACAACATTATCTACAATTCTCTCTCAAGATATAACAACCCATTAGATCTGAGTGCAGTGAATGATCTTTGAACCTTATGAACATTAATGTTCTAAAATACTCTTGTATGAGTTGTAATTTTTTTGTTGTGTATTTTTTCTCATGCATAGGTGGTACTAACAAATAGAAGAGAGAGAATTAGGAGTAAATTATAATAAATCTGGTTTTAAAATAAAATAATATGTAATCAATAAAATAAGTGTAAAAATTCTTTATCCATAAATAACATTTACCTCTAAAATTAATATTGCATAAAACATTACAATATTTTATTTTAATTATTTATTTTTAAATTATACTAAATATTTCTAACAACTTACGCATAAGTACAACAAATATTTCCAAAAACTAATTCAAAATAAAATTTCAATTCTTTTCCAAGACAATCATCCTGCACCCTATACCTATATATGCTCTTGTACATAACACAATCATCGCACTTCACAGTATAATAGTACATGCAAGGATAAATTATTGAAACACATCTTTCTCTTAATTAATATATATATATATATATATATATATATATATATATATATATATATATATATATATATATTTT
>Ga0209589_1008161_pt1 | contig 16463 bp, 15 predicted proteins | sample CowpeawhiteBW_FD_187525 | JGI IMG/M metagenome (GOLD analysis project Ga0209589, IMG submission 187525) | Root nodule microbial communities of legume samples collected from California USA - Cow pea white BW (SPAdes) (version 2) | ecosystem: Host-associated > Plants > Roots > Nodule | place: USA...
TTTTTTTTTTTTTTTTGTTGTTTTTTTTTTTTTTTTTTTTTTATATCAATGTGAATGAGACTACTTTCATTTGATAAAAGTGTTTGACTTTTAATTGATATTTTGATAATTATTTTTAGTTGATATTATTAAGATTGTTTACCTACCGATGTATACTTAAACTATTTAAAGGTTAGTGTTTATCAGAGTTTATTTTTTTTATAAAATTAATCAAATATTTTGGTTGAAGTTTAAAGTGATTATATTTTTATTGATATTTGCACTACTAAACTATTAACTTTTCTGCTAATTAGCTTAATTAATATGACAAGTTTCATGATAATTGATTTAAGGTGAATATTAATGATACAATTAACAAGTGTCATAATTTGATTTTATGTACTAGTATTTTTAGAAGAAGTCGACGAAACATAGTTTTTTTAGCTTTTTTTAGGAACACAAACTTCTATTTATCTTCTATTTATGATAAGTATATATGGTCATCTATGCTTTGAAGTATGTTTGGAGAGATGATTTTCAAAAGCTTTTGTTGGAAAGTGATTATTCTTTAGTCTGTCATGATTTCTTGGATCAATAAGTGATCCTTGGAGTCTTAGAGGTAGTTGATGTTGGTGTTTGCATTTCTGTATGCATATGCAATTTAAAGCTTCTCATTTCTCATTAAAGAAATCATTCTTCCAATAATTTACCTCCATGTATTTATTTAATATTTTCTATAATAGATATAGTTTGTCAATATTGTACTAAGTATAAATTTTATCTTGGGTTTTGAGTGGTTCACCATGTTTTGTATTATTTTATTTTTAATAAATTTTCATATGATAATAAATGATTGATGACTTTGAGGTGGCAGTGATTTCAAAATTCATAGGAATACATAACATGACCTTGTTAACTTTTCCACGTTAACTTTTCCATTTGGTGTGATAAATAAAACCAAATAAAAAAAAATCATGTTTTATATAAATTAAAATAAAAATTTAAACCTTAACATATTTGAACTTTTTGAATTTTTTTTATCAAATATAAAATTATTGTTTGTGTTTTAGACATGATTTGATCATGACTAATATTTCTTAACAATTTTTAAAGGAAAAAAATTGTTTCACACCAAGTAATAACCTTTTGACAACTCATATGTAAGGATAAAATATTATGTAAAAGTAAACTTTAGTATTTGTAAAAAAAAATATAGTGTAATGTGTAACATCCCTAAGGAATATTACTGATATTAAATAAATAAAATTTGAATTAAAATAAATACAACATTGAATATAAACTATTTCACAAAAATGCGGGAAAATTAAAAGCCATAACTGGTACCATACATAATCCGAATGTACAATATCGTTATATATAAATGTTATTAAAGTTCAACATAAAAATATTTACATCAAAATCAAAACAATAAAGTTTCTTTCAAAATCCCAAGTAGCCCATGCTCTCCTTCTCTAAGCATCTCCTGACTCACCTGTCAAATCATCTGTTCCCGGATAACAAATTATCCGATCATCGCCATACACACACAGATAGAGTGAGCTATTAAGTACAAATCTCATAAATTTTTAAATCACCCGACCATGACCTCATAGTCCTTCATGAGTCATATGCATGAACTAGGTCTTGGGACTTCTCTGTGCTCTCACGAAACTAACTCATTCGTGGTCCAACCCTATGAGCCTATCCCGCTCATAGTCCTTCCCTACAGACTCCTCGCATGTAGTGAAAACATCCAAGCCTCATAACTTGGACCCTGGCACGCACGCAATCACCATACTATGGACTCCTCGCCCAATAGTAGCTGACGAGAACATCACAATTCCTTGCCCATCGTGCGCCCGACACATGCAATCATCATACTAAGGACTCCTCGCCCATTAGTAGCCGATGGGAACTCAACCAGTTCCATGCCCATCATGTGTCCAATCACCAAGCACACCCCAGACCCCTATTGGACTTAGTCCTTCAAGCTCAAACACCACACCACATGCATATACAACCTATACTTAGGATAAAACAGCCAAATCATCACACACAAAGCACACACCAACATGGAATTTCTCATAAATTCGCTTAAGCTAGGGACTCTCGCCCAAGCTAAGCCCTCAGCCTCGCTTAGGCTAGCTCACCTCGCTTGAGCGAGCTTAAAATAGCAACATCAACACATCATCTCGCTTAGGCGAGATCCTCTCACCTGGGCGAGTCACACCTTCGCCCAAACAACACACAAACCTTGCCTAGACGAGTATTCGACAAAACCAACATGAATACACTTCGAGAACTCGCTTAGGCGAGAGTGTCCATCGCTTAAAACTCAAAACGTCTCACCTGGGCGAGATATCGCGCTCAAATATTCCAGAATTACTCGTGCCCTCGCCTAGGCGAGCCAATCTCGCCTAAGCAAGACTGTATTTTGCTCAAACCCAACCCTGGTCGCCTGAGCGAGTTACTCGAGTATGAACGCTGAATGGACTCCTGCCACTCTCGCCTAGGCGAGAAGGAGTCGCTTGGGCGAAAATCACAGAGTTTCGCCACTGTTCCATCACGAAAACAACCCACACCATACTCCAAAACCCAATAGGTACTATACCAAGCATCCCAAATCAACCATCCACATATTAGTGTACATATTTGCATCCGGTGGGACTACCAATACACAACATTTGTCCAATTTTAACCATGCAATTCCCAAAACCCTCACTCTAATCATAAGGATACATAACATGTTTTTACACACAATCTCAATCAACCAAATTACAAATTACAACACACGACACACAAATTTCTGATTTCACAGTATATTCTTTATATCAGTGGAGACCCAATATAGTTTCAAAAACCAGTTTAAGACCATAATCACGTGAAAAGTGCGTAAGCCCCTCCCAACTATACAATTGATAGGACTTTCAAGCCATAATTTCAAAATACCCCAATCACTAACCCAAAACCCTTCTTTTCCCTTAAAATGACCTTTTATATGTTTTTAATTTCTTATTCATTGTGCACTAAGGTTTTTATTTTTACCTTTGCCCTTTCAACTCCACTCTAAGCTAGAATTAGCAAAAATAAAGCCTTCTTTATGCCCAACAGGGTTTCAACCCATGACCTTCCACTCACAATGCTATAGCACAACCACTATGCCAATTCACATTTGGTGATATACACAAATCAACATAAGTTTACAATACCAATCACATACTCATACATATCTTTAAAATCAATAATAAAACAACAACACATACATAGAATTCGAACCCAAGTCCTCTCACACAATCAAAGTACTCTCAACCACTTGAACTAGTACTTTTTTATATCACCCTAAACAATAATTAATGTCATAACGGCGCTTTCTACCCGCATTTATTAATTAATTAAATATTTAATTAATTAATTTTCACGGGTCTTACATAATATAAAATATGTCTAATTTGATAAAATGAGAGAGTATATACCTAACCCATTAGAGATTACCAGTTTTATATTATTTGTATACAGTACTCATCTGATTTTATATAGTTTTCATGATGGCTTCTTGAATTTGGTAGGTATGTAGTTAAAGATAGACAAGTAATGCTTCATAAAGTAGTTAAGAGATTTGGGTAAGAAAAAACATGTAGTCAAAGACATTTATAATTTACAAGATCTGAAACTAAAATTAATATCACGTTTAAAGAACGTGAACAAAATACAGTAAGAAAAACTACTTAGCTATTGTATTATATACTATCCATAAGCACTTATAGAAAATGAATAAAAATGAAATATTTTCTTTTTACAAACTAAATTGTTTTAGGTAAGTCATTATAATTTATAAACAAACATAATATATGGAACACAATTGATGTTAGGTATAATAATATGAAAACATTTATTGAAATAAACAACATTTATTTAGAGGTGAAATGGAGACTCGTGGGAGGAAAAAACTATGGAGGTATGCAAATAAGGTGGGGTTTGTTTCATGAAATTCTTCAAGAGTAGCTAATCATTGTATAAGAAGATACATGGAGTGTATTTAGAAACTATGAGGTGCAAGAAGGAAAATCCTTTTAAGCATTGGCTTGTAAGGGCCCAAACAGCTGAATTCTTATCTTTATGTGCTCATTCAAAGTTAAAAATAAAAATAGCATGCTAATTATGGTTTCTTTATTCAGAATCATAAGGAAAAAATCATATAATTTTGCCAATAATTGATATATAATGGTTTACTTTAAAACTGTTTACCGATAAAACACTTTTAAACTATCGATTATGATTATAATCTGACTCAAAAAGTTATGATTTAACTATCCATCTAATTTCCACGACTTCTGGAAGGTATAATCACTTGCATTTCATAGAAAATTATCCTCAGAAATGATTTTGTAATTCTGGAAAATTTATATAAGCATCTGAAAAATTTCCTATATACAACTCATCATCTAAGAAAAGTAACTAACAATCTTGGTCATCCATGACCAAGATAACTTCCTCTCATGCTTTCATTGAGCACACCCTTTATATACACACACGCACGCACATCAGAGGTAACACATTCATTGAGTTTGGAACACAGACATCACCTCAAATTTCATAATCTATGTCTGTGACATTCTGTGAAGCAGCATGCTTAACAAGCTGCCCTTGCTCATCGTACCGATCAAAGCTGTCGCATGGAGCAGGAGAGATGGTCCCTATTACCTGACCTTGGACAAAGGCACACTGAAAGATATGCTTCTTCTTGTAGGTTGTTCCAACCTTCATGTCCTGGAATGTCACATTTCTTATCGGAATCTGTTCGCTGCCTTGAATTCGAACCGGCACACGAACTCCTTGGCCACGGATATTGATGAACCTTATGTCTCTCAGTATTGGAAGTGCTTTTGGATCGTATCCAGCACCAGGGTGTTCATTGTAATCTGTCTTTATCACAATTCCGACACGCACGTTTTTGAAAACTAGGTTCCTGTAAGTTATTTGGCGCACGTAGCCACCTCTTCCTGGTGCTGTCTTGATTCTCATCGCGCGTCTTGATTCCCATACCAGAATGTTCTCCACCAGCACGTTCGATACCCCACCAGACATCTCACTTCCTATTGAGATCCCAGCACTGTTGCATTTCACACAGAAATTTTCCAAAGTATTTAAATATCAAACACCATGAGATGCTCAATGACATATGATTTGTTTCGTATTTGTTGGCATGAGTGAGGAATTGACTTTACCTGACATTAGATTGAACAACGAGGTTTCGAATCACTATATTCTTGGAAGGCCTTCCATAAGTAATTCCATATTGATCCCATCCACTTTTTATTGCAATTGCATCATCCCCCACACTTATGTAACAGTCCTCTATCAGCATATCCTCACAAGAATCTGTTCATATCATAGAAACTGAGACCTGTGAATAACCGGTACATCATTTTAAGATATGAAATATGTTGCAGCTTTTAGGAGAAGACACTTCTTACCAGGATCTATGCCATCAGTATTTGGAGCGTGATATACTGGAGCCAATATAGTAACATTTTTCACTGTAACATTTTTGCAGTCATAGGGATGAAGTGTCCAAAAAGGAGAGTCACGCAAAGTAATGTTTGAGATCACAATGTCACTAGACCATAATATCTGAACAAGTGGCCCCCTAGTGTGGTTCAGAAGCTTTTGGCGATATTTTGTCCACCATGTTTGTCCCTGTCCATTTATGGTACCGTTATGCCCTGCAAACAAGAGAAACATAGAGAGCAAGTATTGCACAAACAGAAGTACAAGAGATCAGTGCTGTGGCAGAAAATTTGGCATCACAAAAGCAGAAGTTATAAAATACATGCTCAATTAGCTAAAACCTTCGAACTATTTGGTATCACAAAAAGTTGGACAATATTATTTTCTTTGAGACTCTAACATCAATGGACAAATTTCCTTCTCCTTAACATATATATAACAATTTGGTTATATTTTGATACTATGTATAAGTCTTGTCCTCAAGAAAAGATGATGACTTTTTGATCCTGACCTGTTATGACAACATCTCTAAGATTTTGGCCGTGGATCAAACTGGTATATCGAGGACCAGGATGCTCCCTTCCATACCCATACGAAGGCAATGCAGGCATCAGTGGCCAATACTTTTCGTCCTGTTAATCATCACACAGGATCACAAATACAAAAGTAAGTAAAAAGTTTTAATTTAATGAAGTGAGTAAGGAACAGTAGGAATGAAAAGGTCAATGAAAAACTGCAGCAGAATGCATATCATATGACGAGTATATGTGGCTAAACTACCTTAGTCATAGTAACAGCTTCTATAGTAAAATTACAATTGTATACTCACTTTCATTTCTATTTCATTTTCAGCTTACTTTTTTCCCATCTCGCTTCCTTTCTGACAAAATAGGTGGACATTTACGACAGTTCTTCTCTTTTTCAGACACTATCTCTTTCCATCAATTTAAAGTATAACTTACCTTCATGTCTGACCAGTACAAACCATTTCAGTGTTGTTACCATCGTATCAAGGTTATACTATTACTATTGAATTGAGATTGGAAAGAAAAAGATCAGAAAAGCCCCACCTGAATTGCAAGTATAACAGCATCAGGAGCAAGAAAAAGAGTCATGTGACTGGTGAGGTTGAAGGGTGCTGTGAGCCAACGTCCAGGTGGCACAGTGAGTTGGCCGCCACCCTTATCCGCCAACTTGGAAATGGCCCTAACACCTCTCTCAAACGCCTCAGTGTTGAGAGTAACGCCGTCACCGACCCCACCAAACTCGGTCAAACAGAAAACCACCGGCCGCAGCTTCGGCGGCGGTAGCACCGGAACACCACCCAGCACGAGAAACCCGCTGATGGTGTTCCTCTGCCAGACGAAAAGCGAGGCCAGCGCCGCCACCCAGAGGAACGCGAAGAGGGTCTTGTGAGAAGCGAAAGGTGGCGTTTTGGGGTTGAGGAGGAACCAGCCGAGTACCCCTGAATTCTCCACCATTGTTGGCAACTGGTTACGTTACGTGGGTTGCTTCGAAAACTGTCGAGGGCTTTGAATAAGGAAGTGGGGTTGCGATGCTTACGTGGGTTGGTTTTTGAGGGAAGTTTGTAGTAGTAGTAGTCAGAATTGGGTGATGATAGATGAAGTGCATTCAAAGCCAAGTACTGCACACTGATAGAACGATTGCAACTGAAACTGAAAGATATGTTTCTTAGGACAATGATACAACAATTGCAATTTTCTGGTTCAGGATTTGAAAGTTATCGTTGTCAAACAATTAGGATAATACGTACGTTTACATCAAATTAAAACATGATGCTTAGCAATTAATAATGATATTATAGTATTGATTATTTATTCAGCTAAAATATTAATGACGATTATCTTATTCTTAATAGAAAATGTTGTTACATTTTAATGACGATAGTATCAGTATTTATTATAATATTAATTGATGACTAGGTTTAACACTTTATATATATATATATATATATATATATATATATTAGTTATCACATTAACAATTGGTTAAAACTGATCATTTTTCTTTTATAAACAATTGTTTAATTTTGAAAAATTCAAAATTTAAACGACGATTGGCAAATATTTATGTTAAGTAACTGTTATGAAATTCTACCGTAAATAAATTATATATTAAGTGAAAAAAAAAATTACAATGAGAATGAGAAAGAAGTTAGATCAAAATCTACGATCCTTTCTAATCTAGATCAACGTATTTATACATGATACATATCCAAATGTTTAAAATGCTTTAAAATATTTTTCCAAGTATCTAATATATAAGAAATATTTATTATATTTTAACAATTTTAATATATATGATTTTAATTTAAATTTATACATAATAATTAAATATTTATTGTATTTTTAAAAATTATTGTATATTTTTCAATATACATATTAAATATTATATCTTATTATTTTTAAAATAAACGTATTAACATATTAAATATGTATCACATTCGACATATATATATTCATATATATGTAAATCTAAATATTAGTTATTTATTAATAAATTAATATATATATATATATATATATATATATATATATATATATATATATATATATATATATATATATATAAACCATTATCTTCTCCATTATCGAGGTAGAGGATGTTGGAGAAGTTCGTCCAACGGATTTTCATGCAGGTTAGTTCACCAAATTCGTGAATATCCTGTTGATAAGAAATGCAGTTTATTTTATTTAGAAAGTCAAATTCGAGTTTTACATGATGGAATCGTTGGAACAACTTATATAAATACGTTGATATATACTGAATATAAAGTTTTAAATAAAAGAGTTTTCTTGCAACATGTTATACAGAAGACACTTGTTGACATTATAAGAAAACTTCGATGTTATAATGGTGAAAGTGACAAAGCAACTTGGTTTTCTTAGAGAGCAATTTGTTTGCGTCATGTGATCGAGACCGATTAATATTATTAGATGCATTTTTACAATTAAACACTTCTTTTGAAGATTCAATTCTTGTAAGCTGACTTTAATTTAGCACATAAAATATATTTACTATTTAAAAATTAATAACTAATATAGAATAAATTACACTTGAACTTTATAGTACATCTCTATTGTAATCCACATGTATAATTATTTAGGACATTTACACTATGTATTCCTAAGTTGTAAAAAACATCCAAGTCTTTGTGAAAAAAATATGTTTATGACATAGATGTGATTGTTAATGAGTTTTTTTTCTTCTAAAAATGTTTTCATCTACTTTGTTAACGTAACATATGGTGGAAAGAAAAAGAAAATAATTGCAACTACTTAATAAGGCTTTCTTTATTTTCCGTCTTTCTATCTTCAATTTTGGATGCTGAGTGAAAATTTCATGTTTTTAATTGTGTTAGAAGTGTTTAATGAAATGCCACGATTAAGAGTAATGTCTTCTTTCATTGTCAATGTGAGAAAAATTAGTAAAATAAATATAATATTGTCATGGAAGGCTACTAAAATTTAAATATAGTGAAACAAAAAACAAAAATTTAAATAATCTCTTTTTTATTTGGAGTTTCATCATTAATGATTAATTTGAGTGATGTGAAAAAGATAATTGAGAATGAGTATTGAAGATAAACATAAAAAAGTTGAACTTGCTGAAACGAATACAAGCTTGAAAGTGATGGATATAATTGCTAGTGATTGAAAAACATATATATCATTTCACAATTTTAATTGTAATAATTGTTGTTTAAATTTTATTTCCTGCAATTGTATTTTTGTGGGAAGTCAATTGTACAATTCTTATTTTAATTGCACTTGTTATTATTTAACAGACTTACTTATACTTTTTAAATTAAAATACTTAATTTCAACTTGCTTACCTTTTCAAAAATTCAATCAAGTCCTTTTATATTTTAAAAGTGAATCGATTATGCGATTCTTGTAAAATTAAATGTAATCGGTATCGAGAGGTTTTGTACGTGGTTTATTATTAAATATGTAGAAGTCGATGTTATCATTATTAAGAAATAAATTTTCTTCCTCTCAATTTAAATAAAAAATTAGAGTTTCTGAGTACATTTGGGCAACCTGTCTATTACCACCAGAATTACAGTGAACCAATTATAACAGGGCAATCCTATGATAAAATCCATAGCCAAATCTTCCTATATTTGGTTGGAGTAATCCAACAGGTAAAGCAAATTATGATTTTGATTGTTGACAAACGAGGTATTCCTGGACAAATTTCTGGATATCATGTTGCATACCCTCCCAAAAAAATTGTGAAGCAATTATGGATAATGTTCTAGCAATTCCAGAATGTCCCTCGATCAAGATGAATGAAATTCTGTCAAAATTTACTTAACTATGTCATACTCTGCAAGAATAACTAGCCTTCCTTTCCAAATGAGCGAGTCATCCTTCACATAATAATTAGGATGTGGCTTCTTGTTTTACACACATAAGTCCATGATGTTTTTCTTATGTGAATCTTCCCGTAATGCCTTCCTCAGGATTGAAATGATATTTACTTTCGGCTTAAACCATGCCATAAAAAATGATCTAGTTAATGAATCAACAACAATGTTTTCTTTTCCAGGCTTGTATTCGATGGAGAAATCATAGCCTAACATGCAACCACTTCTGCTGTTCAGGATTTTATGATTTATTTTGTAAGAGACTTTAAGCTTCTCTGATATGTTTTAATAACAAACCTATATCCCAACAAATAATTTTTGAATTTTGCCACAATTTCAATAATGGCATAAAATTCCCTTATATATATATGTTGACTGCTTCTGCATTCTTGGGGAAAGTTGCTTGGAAAAGAATGTTAACACTGATATGTAAATAACGCATATAACAAATGACTTACTTATTATTGATGTGCGGCAAGTTTAAATAAACACAGAATCAGAAATGCAAGAATCCACTTAGCGTAAACATAGGCTAGTGGTGACAAAACAACAGAAACAGAGGAAAAATCCCTAAAGACTGGGACATCTTGGTAACCACCAAGATATTATTCTAAAACAGAAAATAATAACGTCTTCACTTCCTCCCTTAAACTAAATGCTATGAAGTGAGGCAATTAGTTTATATCAGTCATATCACACACTCCTAGTAGCTTCCGAAGCTTCTCAAAAACATCAACCTTCAATGGTTTGGTCATAATATCTGTCACCTATTCTTGATTTTTGCAATGAACTAATTCAATTGTGCCTTCCTTTGTAAGATTTCTTTAGAAAATGAAACCTAACATCAATATGTTTATTTCGGCCGTGCATGATAGGATTTTTAGACAATTTGATGGTTGAGTTATTATCACACATGATAGTTGTGCAGTCTTTATAGTCATGTCCCAACTCCTTTAGAATTCTCTTAATCCATACTCCTTGACAAATTCTGCCTCTATGGTGGATAAAGTTACAATTGGTTGTTTCTTTGAGCACCATGAGACAACACTTGAATTCATTAAAAACACATAACCAGATGTGCTTTTTCTATCTTCTATATCTCCTGCATAGTCACTGTCTGTGAATCCCACCAACTTACCATCTCCTGTTGTCTTATAATAAATTCCATAATTATAGTACCTTTTAGATATCGTAGGGCTCTTTTAGCTGCTTGGAGATGAATGTCCAATGGTTTTGCCATATATCTGCTTATAAGGCAAGTGATAAACATCATGTCAGGTCTTATGGTGGTGAGATACATCAGACTTCCAACCAGCTGCTTAAAATAAGTTTCATCAACAGTATTTCTGTTTTCATTTTTGCTCAATCTGCAATCAGGAACTATTGGGTTGCATACTGCATTGCTATATAGCATCCCAAACCTCCTTAATACTTCCAATGCATACTTTCTTTAACATATATAAATGCCACATGGCCTTTGCAACACTTCAATTCAAAGGAAAAATCTCATCTTCCCCAAATCAGACATATCAAATTCTCTTAACATGGAATTTTTGAATTCAGATATCATAATGGCATAATTGCCAGTGGAAATTAAATCATCAACATAGATACTTACAATGATAATTTTTTCGTCTTGATTTTTCTTGGTGAATAGAGTTTGCTCACTATCACATCGTTGAAATCCTTCAGCAATGAAATGAGCTTCAATTCGACTAAACCAAGCGCGTGGAGCTTGCTTTAACCCATACAAGGCTTTGTGCAACTTGTAGACCAAGTGCTCACTACCCTTCTTTTCATATCCTCTTGGTTGCTCTACATAGACATCCTCATTTAATTCACCATGTAGGAAGGCCGATTTAACATCTAGTTGAAAAATTTGCCAATTTTGATGAGCAGCTAGAGCAATAATCATCCGCATTGTATCCATTCTTGCAACTGGTGCATAAACCTCTGTGAAGTCAACTCCATGCTTTTGAGAATACCCTTTGGCTACCAATCTAGCCTTATACTTGTCAATCTATCCATGCTCATTATATTTGGTTTTGTAAACCCATTTCACTCTAATCTTTTTAACTCCAATAAGTAGTTCGGTAAGTGTCCATGTATTATTTTTGGTGATGGAATTGATTTCGTCATTCATAGCCAATCTCCAGTTGAAAATCTTTACAACATCTTCAAAACACACGGGATCACTTGACACCATTAGTGCCTTGTGGATCTCATCCTCTGATAACCCTCACCACTAACATAATCATCCATCCATGTAGGCGGTTGTTTGTCTCTTTGCCTCTATCTGTTTGGAGATTGCTGAAACACTCCATCTTCACTTCCACCAGATTCATCATCTTCTGCTACTTTTTCATCATCATTCTCGGGCTCACTGTTATTCCATTCCAAATCGGGTACTGCTTATGTCTCAGTCCAGTCCCATTGCTTGTCTTCTTCAAATATCACATCTCTGCTGATAATAAATCTTTTAACAATTGGATCAAACAACCTATATCCTTTTGATTCTTCACTAACTCCCAACAACACACGAGTGGTGCTTTTGTTGTCGAGTTTAATTCTCCGCACGTTAGGAACATGTGCATGTGCCATGCATCCAAAGACTATGAAATAACTAACTAAAGGTTTCATGTAAGACCCGTGAAATTTAATTAATTAAATAAATAATTAGTTAATAAATGCGGGTCGTGGAAGCCTTTATGGCATTTAATAATGGTTGATGTAAGGTGGAAAAGTGCTAGCTCATGTGGTTGAGAGTACTTTGATTGTATAAGAGGACTTGGGTTCGAGTCTTATGTATGCTATTTATGTGTTATTTAATTATTATTGTTTTAATAATATGAATGTGTGTGTTAAGTAAGAATATAATATTTGAGTTATGTTAATTGGCAAGAAACATGAATCGACTTGATGGTTTAGCATTGACTTAATATTTGCAAGGTTGGGGGTTCAAACCTTGGTGAGATCTAAATTAAGTTTTCTTTTTGCTAAACTTGATTTTTGGCAAAGAAGAGAGGAGGTAGAACACCAGCAACCACGTTAAGGCATTCAAAGGGGCTGAAAAACAATCCCATAATGGTCTTGAATGACACTTATCACAAGCAATTTCGTAGGCTAATTGTGAGAGAGAGAGGAGGGTTTTGGAGTTTGCACAATTGGGGCATTGAGGGCTGTACGAATTCAGAGAGAAACAATGAGTAGAGAGTGGGATTGAAGGGCTGGACAGCGGGAGAGCTTGAGGAGTTGTTGGAATTCAATGAAAGAACGCAAGCGTGTCATTTTAAGCGAAGGAATTCCAGGTTAGGGGAGTTTTTCTCGATGTTTTGTATGATGAATTATATGCCTTGTGAGAAATTTGATGAATGGAATGCAACTGTCTCTGCGTTTCTTTAAAATTCATCGCGTTCTGGAAATTTTAGAAACCGCCTGGCGGCATCGTGAAAGCCCGCCAGGCAACACATACACCAGAACATCAAATACTGGTTTTTCTTTCTGTGAACCGCCTGGCGGCTGAAGATGACCCGCCAGGCGACATAAACTGCGTGCCCAGATTCTTTTGGTTTTGGTGTTTTATTGTCGTGATGATGTGTGGATTGAAGTTTATTGCACGTATATTATTATTACCCTGAATTACGATCGAAAATTATGAATTTGGCGGAAATTGTATGACCTTGAAGTTGGAATCGGGGGTTAGGGTTTATGATGGAATCAGTGATAGATAAACATGAATTTTGTCAATGATGGTAGGTTGGTTTTGCAGAATTGATGCTACTGTGGGTGATATATGAATTCTGAATGATACTTTGATGGAAAAATATGTCTGTACGAGGGGGAAAACTGGGATTGGAAGGTTTGGGGTGTGGTTCAGTGCGGGAAAAACCTGGGAAGTTTCCAGAAGTGTATGCACTGCCTGGCGGCGCATGAACTGCCGCCAGGCGGCCTGCCAGTTAGTGGATTTATGTATTTTTGTTTGGGCTCTGTGTCCTTGGGTACTTAATGGACAAACTATATGTGTAAGATTCAAAAATTTAACAGGTAAGGATAATTTGACTTAAATAAGACTAAGGGAGACTGAATTAAATGAAAGTGGGTGGTGTGATATAGATAGCAGTGATCTTTGAACATTTGGGTGTATGTGGTAAGTTAGATTCAGAAGGTATGTTAATATGGTAGAAAGGGTGAGATAGATTTATATGAAATGGTATGCTAATAAATGAGAAGAGTGCCAAGTGCAATTCAGTTTATTAACATGTAGGGATATATGAAGATTATGTTTATGGGATGTTGTAGTTAATTTGCTACATTGTTTGTGTGATTTTGGAGAAGTGTGTGCAACATTGGTAATTACAATTTACTTGATTAAAAAGGTGTGTATGATATTCTAGAAATAGAACTATGCTTGGTGTGTCCAAATTGTTTTATAAGTTGTGTGTGGTATGATTTAAGATCCATTGGGATATGTTTTAAGTGCCAAAGTCAGTAGCATTGCGCTACTGGTATGGCGCTTGGCGGCGAGAGCGAGCCGCCAAGCGGACGGAATACAAATCAGTGGCAGTGGCCACTGTTGACGCATGGCGCCTGGCGGTAGGGGTAGTTCCGCCAGGCGGTATGGTATAGCAGAGGTCCTGAAAGTGCAGTGGCGCCTGGCGGTGCAGGTAGGTGCGTTAGGCGGTGGCGGCAAGGTGGAGTCCGCCCGGCGGTGACGATGCAGTGATGATGCTGCAGGCGCGTGGCGCCTGGTGGTGTGTGATGCCCATCAGGTGGTCTGAACCTGGTGTGTGCCTGGCGACGTGGGATGCGCGCCAAACGGTTTTGGTTCAGTGATGGTGCGTGAGGAAAGGTTCTACACAGCTTTAGGGGATGTTCATGATGCGATGCTTTGGCTAGGGGCCCAGTTACGAGTGTAATCTTGTATTGGGGTAACATGTGACCACTCTAGGTTGTAGCCCGGTGGTTTAGGAAGTCCAGTGGAGTGTGCGAGTTGTGGCTCGTACAGAGAGGTTCGGGTGATTGCCCTCTTCAGAGTGATTCTGATAGAGCTTTGGTAGTCTGGAACAGCTACAAACTTCATGTTTGTTTCGGGGAACTCCACTTGGTGTCACAGTGAGATGGTGTGGCAATGTTATTCCCACGTGTGGACTATCAGGTGGTGGCCTATAGTCGGAGGGGCGAGTAGACACTCGTGCAACAAAGATCGATCATCGTTCTCACCTAAAGGGTATAGAAATGATAGACGTATAAAGAAAGTATTGGAAGTGGAGAAGTAAGGAACAAGGGAGAAGAATACTAACTCGGGGTTTTAAGGTTGCGATGTTGTATTTAATATTTTATGTGTTTGGTTTTATTTAAATGAGCTCACCCTATCTGTGTGTGTGTGGCGATGATCATGTAACTTGTTACATGGGAGCAGATGATAATGCAGGTGAGCAGGCAGGTACGTAGAGACAGAGTGGGGATCTTCCAGCGATTTTGTTATCACCAGTTTTCATGTTGGACCATGGTTTTTCTTTGTAATAATTGTACAAACAATCTTAATCGTATTACGCATTTTACGACTATTTTTATTTATGTTAGCGCGTTGAACATCGATACTTAAATTTTTTTTCCCGCATGTTTTGGGAAATCGCGCTTAATAAATGAGGCTGTGACATATTTATTTTAAAAAGTAATTTCCGGCTAGGACGTTACATTTCACACCACTCCATGCTTTCTCAACTGTAACATCTTTCACAACCAGCGTAGGACACCTGTTTAAAAGATAAATAGTCTAGTTTACTGCCTCTGGCCAGAAAGACTTAGGAATGCTTTTACCTGATAACATGGACCGAACCATATTCATCATTGTTCTATTCTTCCTTTCAGCAACAACATTTTGTTGTGGAGTGAAGGCAGTAGTTAATTGCCTCTTTATCCTATGCTCTTTGCAGAATTCATTGAATTCATTTGAATTGATATTTCGGCCTCCTTTTCAACCATAATCTTGAAGCATTTGAAAGAGTGCAATGTTTCTGATTTTTCTACCAAAAAATACACCCATGCTTTTCTATTGTAATCATCAATAAATAGTAGAATATACCTTTTGTTGCTATTAGATATGGGAGTGATGGGACCACATATGTCTGCATGAATAAATTCCAGCTTCTGAGTTGCTCTCCAATTACTCTGCTTGGGAATACGATCGCAATATTGCTTCCCTTTGATACAATCAGTGCAGATTTCAGTTAATAGAGGAAGGTGAGGGAGGCCACTGTTAAGACTTTGGCAAGTGTACCAAGTCGCACAAGTAGTAACCGGTAAGACCAAAATATCGTTTCCCAAGAGACTCGTGTATACTAAATATTTGCTTAATTAGTGACTAATTTAAACTAATGAATGAATTCATAATTTGGGTTTTGTATGTAAGAAAGTAAATCTTTCATAAACAAGGAAAATTGAACTTGGATATTTAAAGACTCTAGAAAATGGTAAAGACTAGAAATGCAATGGATTGATATTGTTGGAGTTAGACTTCACCTACTTCACTCTCATGTATATTAAGCAATAAAACTCTTCTCCATTAATTACTAATGTCAAC
>Ga0209589_1008162_pt1 | contig 16462 bp, 15 predicted proteins | sample CowpeawhiteBW_FD_187525 | JGI IMG/M metagenome (GOLD analysis project Ga0209589, IMG submission 187525) | Root nodule microbial communities of legume samples collected from California USA - Cow pea white BW (SPAdes) (version 2) | ecosystem: Host-associated > Plants > Roots > Nodule | place: USA...
CACCCAGTATGAATGGACGGAGAAGGGTGATGGGTTGGGGTGTATTGGGCTGCAGACCTAACACAACCGGTTTGAGGGTGGCAGGTGGGATGCCTGGTAAGCCCAAGAGGATCCGGGGGTGTTACAAAAACCCCCAAAAGAAATCCTCAAAGCCACGCAGAGTTATAGTTTATTGCGCTTGCGCCTGGCGGCAGGTCCCATGCCGCCAGGCGGTGCATATATTCTTGGCAATTTTCCAGAATTTCTGCACCTGCGAAGGCATATTGACTCTTTCCCACTGCTCTCATTTGCTTATGTTAGCTATTACGCCCATGAAACATAATAACGATACAATGATTACTTAATTTTAACTATCTCCAGCAATAATTTTAGTGTAACTACAACCAATACACTCAATCCATCAAAAAACTCAAAATCGTCAACCCTAATATTCTTAGATAGTTATTTTCACTCAATTACCTCGCGACACCAGTTAATTTCACGATTAACAATCTCCCTTTTTATCAAATTATGATTACCACGCAGTTCCATATGATCACCAAAGCCCAGAACCAAAAAAAAAATACTAAAATCGAACCAACAAGTCTCGCATCACCTGGCAGGTCAATTACCATCGCTAGGTCGTTCATGGAAAACCTAGAAAATTGGGTGGCGTGGTCTGCGTTGCCTGACGGGCAGGGATATGCCACCAGGCAGTTTCTCTTCAAGAACCCAAAATTAACACAAAATCATATGAGGCGCCTAGCGGTAGTTCATCATCCGCCAGGCGGTTTCTATAAAAATCCAGAAACATCAAATGAAATCAAAGCAGAGGGAAACCATACATATATTAACATCATACATCATGCATTCAATCAAAGAAGTCAGATTAACGTGGTTTGGCTCCCCTAACTTGGTTTTCTTTGCTTAAATTTCAATATGTGATAGTTCTTGACCCAAATTGGCTTCCCTTAGTGCTCCCACAATTCAACTTCAAACAAGCACTCAATTCTCACCACACACTTTCTAAATTCGTGCTCTACTTCCTAAGCAACAATGGCAACCCAAAAAACCTTTCTTCTCACCTAAAATTGGCCTTTTAATGGTGCCTTAATGATATGTTAATGTTCTAAAACGAAATTGGCATTTAACTTAGCTTAATGGTCATTCAATGTTTGTCTTATGATGGTTTTCTAGCCCTCCCTTGGCTGCTAGGGTTTTATGGCTTTTCATATTCATGCCAACATAATTCTAGCAAAAAGAAAGTTTAATATGGGTCTACCACGATTCGAACCCATAACCATGCCAATGTCAAATCAATGCACAACCATTCAACCAATTCATGTTTCATGAAAATTCACATAATTATATAATTATGTTATCACCTATCATGATCCAACACATTATTAAAATAATTATAAATTAAATAGCACATAATTAGCATACATAGGACTTGAACCCAAATCCTCTCGCACAACCAAGCACTTTCAATCACTTGAGCTAATACTTTTCCATGTCACAACAACCAGCATTAAATGCCATATAGGCTCCCACTACCTATATTTATTAATTATTTATTTATTTAATTAATTAAATTTCATGGGTTTTACACTAGAGTTCGAAAAGTACAAGGGTGCCACATGCCCTAGAAGCCATCTAACCATGTATTATCGAAAGATGGCTTCCTATGCTTATGATGACAAATTGATAATCCACTTCTTCCAAGACAGTTTGGCTGGGGTAGCATTGAGTTGTTATACCCACTTGGAGGCGTCATTCGCTCTTGGATGGATTTAGTATATGCTCTTTTGAAACAGTACAAGTATAACATGGATATTGCGCCAAATCGGTTGCAATTGCAGAACATGGCCAAAAGGGATGCATAATCATTTAAAAAGTATCCCCAACGATGGAGAGAGCTTGGTGGTCAGGTGAAGCCTCCTCTTCATGATAAGGAAATGGTGGAAATTTTTGTGAGCACGTTACAACCACCATTCTATGAACACATGGTAAGGAATGTATCTTCAATTTTTGCTGATATTATCATCATAGGTGAAAGAATAGAGATCGGGTTGAAGAATGGAAAAATTGCATATAACCCGCTCGCGGCTACAACTCCTAAAAAGCCCGCTTTCAATCCAGGGAAGAAGAATGAAGTAGAAGTGCACGCAGCGTCAACCATACCAAGGTGGGAAAACCAAGCCCACACTCAAAATTATCAACGACAGGTGAATCGACATCCTTACGTGACTCATATGACAGCTACCCACCAGGAAAATCTCCGCAACAGGGATTCAATCAGCCACCACACACCTCAAATAACACTTGGAAAACTGAGGCCAACACAAATCTCAACCAGTCTTTAGGGAAAATCGCTAGTCCTAAAAGGAATCAAAAAAAGGAATTATATTCATTTCACTCCTATTCCCGTGACTTACACGGAGTTATTGCCAGATCTACTTCGTAATTCTTTAGTAGCCATTTTCCCGATGAAGCCATTGCAACCGCCATAACCTAAGAATTTTGATATAAATGCCAAATGTGATTATCATGGAGTAGCCATTGGTCACTCTACCGAGAGATGTTTGTCTTTCAAACACAAGGTGCAAGCTCTAATCGACTTAGGGTGGTTAAAATTTCAAGAGGATAAACCTAACATCGAGGTCAATCCCCTCTTTAGGCATGGTAATGCTCCGATAAATGCTATTGGTCTCAATGGACACAAGTTGGTAAAGAATGTGAGTGAAATTCAGAGTTCATGAAGGTTCATTTTTGAGGCACTACTAATAGCGGGATTGTTGGAAGGTGAATATAACTTGAGTAAGGCATGCGAGTTCCATTCAAGTGCTAAGCATTTCGTCGAGTCGTGCAACAAGTTCAGGACTTTTCTGCAAAATCTAATCGACAAGAACTTCGTACAAGTATGTCGTGAGGGTAAGGAGGAAGAAGTATTTGCACAAACCGGTGAGAAATATGTCATGTTGCCATCGAAGCCATTGATAGTTCATTTCGCTAGATCCACTCTCGCACCGACATCCCAGAAAAGAAAATCTGTTGTCATCCTATCACACTCACCTTTCCCATACAAAAGTAAGAAGACGGTTCCTTGGAAATACGGTATACATGTATTAGGGGAGGGACAACAGACGAAGAATCAATCAACTGATGTTGAGCCAATTGTGGAAAATATATTAGGCATTAGAGGAATGACAAGAAGTGGTCGTATCTTCACACCACCCATTTTAAGGAAGGGCGTAGTCGGCAACGAGGGTATAGCGACAGGAGAAATTAAAGAACTCTTGAAAGAAAAGGACGTGCAAACACAAGAATGACCTAAAATAGAGGAAAAGCAAGAAATATCTAATGCAGAGGCTTGTGAGTTTTTAAAGTTCATACAACAAAGTGAGTACAAAGTAGTAGAACAATTGAAATGCATGCCTGCTCGGATTTCCCTTTTGCAGTTACTTATGCATTCAATTTCTCATAGAAAGATGTTAATGAAGATACTCAACAAAGCTCATGTGGAGCAAAATATTTCCCTAGACAAGTTTGAGGCAATTGTTGGCAATATCACTGCTAACAATTGTAACATCCCTAAGGAATATTACTAATTTAAATAAATACATAAAGAAAAGAAAATAAACATCACGGTATTATTATTCCCAAAACGCGGGAAAATTAGATTGTTTAAACATCGCGCCACATTTATTAAAATCGTAGCATTTAAAACCTTACAATTTCCAAAACAAATCAAAACATAAGTGATAACATAAACAAAATCCTAGCTTAATCCCAGCTAGCCATCACTCCGTCGCCTGAGCGTTCTCAGCATCACCTGAAACACTATTTGCTCCCGTGTAACGATTTACACGATCATCGCCATACACAAACAAAAAGGGTGACCTTATAAAAGATTAAATAACATATAATAAATCAGAAATAACAATAGCACACCCATTTATTCTATTCCAATTAATTCTTGGCTAAGTTCCTAATTTCTCAAGGTTTTACAACCTTCAATTCACATAACATTGTTAGCCTTGGACTCAGGGTTTATGATGCTCGCACGAACCTGCCCGTTCGTGGTCCTGCTTCTACGAACCTCCCCGCTCGTAGTCTTACTCTACGGACCTGCCCGCCCGTAGTCCAACACACATGATCCACCAGCTACGTACCTCCCCGCACGTAGCATCTCTCAAGTGTGAGTTGAACCATACGAACCTACCTCGCCCATATCCTGACACGAGAGTAACTGGATATGAACCTCCCAGCTCATATCATCACGTGTTACCTCCATCCATGAACCTACCCGCTCATGGCACAACATCCCCTGATCCAAGTTTCGCCTCAATTGCATCCAAACAACACACACAAACAACAAATCTCGCTTAGGCTAGAAGCTTTAGCTCAAGCGATCAGGCCTGACTCGCTTAAGCTAGGCTCTCTCGCCTGGGCGAGCCTGTGACAGTAACAAGATACGAGAACTCGCTTAGGCGAGACCTTACTCGCTCAGGCGAGAGCACCCTTCGCCTAAACCCAAAAATTCTCTCACCTAGGCGGCGAGTCCTACAACCACAAGCAATCCATCACGCTTTCTCGCTTAGGCGAGTACCTCTTGCCTGAGCAAGGTGTTTTGTCGCCCAATTCATGGGCTACTCGCCTGATCGAGCCCCTCGAGCACAACCTCCACACTTCACGATCTCTCGCCTAGGCGAGATACCCTCGCCTGAGCAAGATGCTCAAGCAACACCAGGGTTTGAGTTTCTGCTATTTTCGCCTGGGCGAGTCTGGCTCACCTGAGCGAAATTAACAGACATTCCCCTCTAAACACGCACCCCGTTACCAATTCCAACCCAATTTCCTTCTCTCCACATTTACCAAGCAACCCAAAACACTTCGAGAGTTATATGGGCATTATTAAGACAAAGTTTGACACCATTTTTTTTTTGATATTGCGCATAACACATCATACAACACAACTGATACCTCCATCATATTCATAAAAGGGTATAAGGCATGGTCCAACAACATCCAAATCACCAACATACCAATTCACAGGACATAGGTACGAGAATTTAGAGCAAACCAACATACAATCATGGGCATATAACTCCTACTCATACACATAACCTAGAACACGAAAATAACTCCCCTTACCTGGTTTCCTAGGCTTAAAACAAGAAAGGATGATGGTTCTTCTTACCCAAAATTAACTTTTGGTGCCCTCCAATTCCAGCCCTCTTGATTCCCTTTTTGCACTCTTCACTCCCAAACCCGTGCTCCTTACTACCTTCTAATTTCATTAGCAAAAGTAAAGAGAGCAATTTCGTTATGGGATTTGAACACATACCCTTGAATTTCCAAAGTTAAGACACAACCAATTCAACCAAGTCATGTTTGTGTTAAATCCTCTAATTATATAATTATGTTAGTACCCAACATAACCATGCAATTTATTAAAATTAATAATCAATCAAATAACACACATATGGCATACATAGGACTCGAACCCAAGTCCTCTCACACAACCAAAGTACTCTCAACCATTTGAGCTAGTACTTTTCCACATCACAACAATTAACATTAAATGCCATAAAGGCTTCTACTACCCGCATTTATTAAATAATTATTAATTTAATTATTTAAATTTCCTGGGTCTTACAACAATTACCTCACCTTTATTGATGATGAGATACTTGTTGAAGGTAGAGGACACAATAAGGCGTTGCATGTATTTGTGAAATGTTTGGACCATGTCATGGCAAGAGCTTTAATTGATAATGGTTCCTCATTAAATGTGATGCCAAGATCGACACTAGAGAAGTTGCCATGTGATGGTATGCACATGAAGTCAAGTGCCATGATTGTAAGGTTCGATGGAAGCAAGAGGGAAGTGATGGGGGGGAAATAGAGTTTCCAGTTCAGATCGGTCCTTGTATTTTTGAAATAATATTTCAAGTCATGGATATTATTCCAGCTTATAGTTTTTTGTTGGGTCGCCCTTGGATCTACTCTGTGGGAGTTGTGCCTTCAACATTACACCAGAAATTGAAATACATAATGGGTGATAAACTGGTAATAGTGTCAGGTGAGGAGGATCTCCTTGTGAGGGGGCCCTCATCATCTCGTTACATTGAAGCAGTAGAGGAAGCCCTTGAGACAACTTTTTCATCGTTATAAATTGTGGGAAATGCATATGTGGAACAATTTTCGATAGGCCCACACATGTCTTGTGCTTCTCTCATGATGGCCAAGGTTATGCTGAAAAAGAGTTACCAATACGGAAAAGGGCTTGGTAAAAATAACCAAGGGCTAACTTTCCCCTTAGAAGCCTTTGAAAACAAAAATAGATACGGTTTGAGTACAAGCCTACTAAAGAAGACAAGAGGAGGTTGTTAAAAGAGAAGAAAGAGCGAATCTTGGCTAGCATAGAAGGTTGAGAACGAAAGATAGGGAAGATTCACATTTGTGATATCTAAAAAAGCTTCTGCAGTGCTGGATGGGTTAACACTTGTCAAATATCAGCCATCGAGGATGGAAGTGGATTTGAGAGCTTAAACTTTGTGCGATCTTGTCCTCTAAATGTGTAGTTGAACAATTGGGAGATAACAATTCACTAGTGATGTTTAATTTGGAGAAAATGTAATAATTTTAGTTTATCCTTTTGCTTTACCCGAAGTTTTAGGATTCAAGACTTTTTTTAGATGACTTTTTTAATTTTTTTAATCTAATTTTTTAATGCTCAATAAAATCATTTATAATTGGCGTTTTCGATTGTTTTCGTTTTATTTATCTGTTTTATAAACTCAAATAATGCAGATATGATGATGAATGTTTTGAAAATATTAATGTCGTTATTCCTAATTTTGAGCACCCCGTTGATAATATGGAAGATGATTATGAGGATGAATGGGAACCTTCTCCTGAAATGTTGACATTAGTGGAACAAGAAGATAAAGAGATAAAACCCCATCAAAAGAATGTTGAAGTACTCAACTTGGGAAATGTAGGAGAGATAAAAGAAGTGAAAATTAGCACCAGCATAAAGAAAGAAATATAGGAACAATTGTGTGCTCTACTAAAGGAGTTCAAGGACATTTTCGCTTGGTCATATAATGACATGCCAGGTCTAGATACTAACATAGTGCAACATAAAGTCCCTCTCAAGCTAGAGTGTCCTTCCGTCTTCCAGAAGTTGAGGAGAATGAAACAAAAAATGTCCTTGAAAATTAAGGAAGAAGTAAAAAAGTAATTTGATGCTGGATTTTTGGTTGTGGTGAGATATCCCCAATGGGTAGCAAACATTGTACCTGTGCCTAAGAAGGACGGGAAAGTTCGAATGTGTGTTGATTACCGAGACTTGAACTGGGCTAGTCCAAAGGATAATTTTCCATTACCGCACATCGATACGTTGGTGGACAATACAGCCAGGTTCTCACTATTTCCATTTATGGATGGTTTCTCGGGTTATAATCAGATCAAGATGGCGGCTGAGGATATTTACATTGTGGGGAACATTTTGCTCTAAGGTGATGACTTTCGGTCTCAAGAATGTTGGGGCAACATATCAAAGGGTGATACTAGCTCTTTTTCATGACATGATGCACAAAGAGATTGAAGTTTATGTGGATCATATGATCGCTAAATCTGAATCTGAAGAAGAACACCTCGTCAACTTAAGAAGATTGTTTTAAAGGTTGTAAAAGTTTAAACTCCGATTAAATCCGGCTATATGCACATTCGGTGTGAAATCGGGATAGTTACTGGATTCCATTGTTAGCCAAAAGGGGATAGTGGTCGATCCTGACAAGGTGAGGGAAATAATAGAAAGGTCAATTCCCAACACGGAGAAGGAGGTGCGAGGTTTCCTATGCAGGCTGAATTACATTGCTAGATTTATCTCCCAGTTAACCGCTACCTGTGATGCTTCTAGGGTTGGTATAGGTGTTATGCTAATTTAGGGTGGTCATCTTGTTGTGTATTTCAGTGAAAAATTAAAGGACCTTCCTTGAACTATGTTACCTATGATAATGAGCTTTGTGCTCTCATTCGTGCCCTTAAAACATAGGAACATTAATTAGTCACTATCATTCATATTAAATATTTAATGCCCATTCAACATCACATTACGCCTCTAAATTGAAGGAGAAGTTAGAAGATATAGATTGGAAATGCAAACCAAGAAATAGTGTACCCTTAAGATACCTTAGAATATGCTTAACAATGGTCGACTGAGATTCAAGGGGTTTAGCCATGAATTGACAAACTTTGTTCACTACATAATTGATTTCAAGTCTAGTAAGGGTTGCATACTGTAGAGCACCCACAACTAATCTACACAAAGTAGGATTGGAAAACAAATTTGCTCCATCTTTATTGACTTATCAATTACTAGCTATTTGAGAAAAATGTTAAAGTAGACGAACCCCAACAATTAATAAGGTTTTGATGATAACAAAACACTCTACCAAATGATTAAGTCTTTGGTCAGAATTTAAAATATGATTAGATGACTAAGAGATAGCGTATAATGGAAGTAGTGAAAACAAGAAATTGAAATATGTTGTTTGGAGATCAAAATATATGATGTGTAGTATTACTTTCATATGTTAAATTGATTTATACCCATACATTACGTGTGTAAACAAAAGCAACATGTTTGGTTAATGCAAAGGCAAAATTTAAGGATTAGACAAGTTTAAGGATTAGACGAGTAAATGTGTTAAACGAGTCAAGTTGTTAGACAAGTCTATCAGTAGAAATCATTAGGTAAATGCATTTCGTGACCCTAGTGTCTAGACAATCTAAGTCATTCTATTAGACGACTAAGATGTTAGAAAACTAAGGCATTAGACGATCTAATACAACTTAAGTCATTAGACAACCTAAGTGTTAGACGACCTTTAATTGCGAGACTTTTATGACATGTTTTGATGATCTGAAACAAGTTTTTGATCTCTAATTATTGATGTTAATTAATATATTGATTCAAGTATTTGAAATAGAGATTCAAGTATCACTATGGAAGGAGAAAGTTTTTCAATCAAATGTTTGAATGAAATTAATAATGAGAAATATTTGATGAATGATTCGTTTGATTGAATGAAAGATATTGCTATAACTATTCAAATGCATAATCAAGTTGCACTCAACAAGACAATTTGTCAACGTTGAAGAGAGAAGAATTCAAAATCAAGTCTAAGCTCAATCACAAAAAGAAAGAATATATCTTGAAGAATGATGTTGAAGATTCAAATGAAATATCAAGTTAGAAAAATTGATCAAGTCATTCCATATCAAGAAGATAGTAGTGAAGACTTGTAATTCAAATTTTCAACGACTAGCTGAAGCAACATCTATATAATGAAGGTTGATCCAGACAAGAAGACAAAGAACAAGAGAAACAAGAAAGAACAAAGTATTGTAAATTTTTCATATTTATAGTGTCTTAGAGATATTGGGTTGAGAGTTTGGTTGTTGTAATATCCTTCACTGATTGAAGGTTTAACATGTGAGCATTATTGTACACTCATGTTGAGAGAGTGTAATTTGCTTATCATTGTAATTGAGAGTTCTTGATCTTAGACAAAGATTGAGAAGGATACCGCGAAAGATTGATAATTGATATATCTTGGAGAGGTTTGTTGTGCGCCTAGAAAGGTTGAAACTCGTGTAACCTGGAGAGGGTGATATTCATTACTAATCAAAGTTGTTGATTAGTGAAATTTCTTATGTAGGTTGCTTAAGTGACTAGGTGTAGCCTCAAGTGCAAGTGAACCAGTATAAACCTATTGTGTGCATTCTCCATATCCCTACATTTTTGTTTTCAACTAGTAAATTAATTGTATACTTGTGCACGTAGTTTTTAAATTAATTGCATACTTGTACACCAACAAAGAAATGGAATGAGCTTCAATCATATTCGTTTCATGTAGCAAATGTTTTATGTATTTGGTTTGAGTCATGAGAATAAATTTATTAGGTAAGTATTTGACTTCATGACCAAGACAATAATTAAGTTGTTCTAGTTCTTTCATCACATTTACTAATGGTGATATTCCATCTATACAAACTAGAAAATTAACCATTAATAATTGGCATTATCATGTTTTTATTTTATTCTTTTTATGTTTTATTGTTATTTTTTTATGTTTTATTATTATTATTTTATTTTAGATTTTATTTGATATTTTAGGTTTTATTCAATAAAAGTGGAAAAGTAAATATGTGGATTATATTTTGCAAATAAGTGAAAATCTCAGGGATTTGGGAAGATTATTAACAAAATAAGTGAAATATTGAATAGTCAAAGATTATGAACAACATCAGATATCCACAAAGTTGGTTATTCCTTACAAGTCAAAATATTTCAAGAATATCTAAAAGATATTGAAATTCAGAACGTTAAGAGATCAAGTACAAAGTTGCAGGCCTAGTTCAATTTGAAAAAATTATAAATAAGGGGCTTGGCAAAGTTGAAAACAACTCTTTTGGGAAATAAAAACCCCTTTGGGAAAAAGCCCTTTTGGGGGAGAGAGGGAAAAAGACACACTTGGAGAGAAAGAAACTTGATATCTCTACATTTGAGGGTAGAAAGACATTATTAAGGATGGGGGCATTCTATTTCAATAATAGTCTAGTATTCAGTATGTCTGGGAGTAACTAACTCTCTCATTCATGGGGGTTGGGTATAAGGTATTCTTAATTCTCTATGAACTCTTCATTCAATATAATTCTCTTTCATACTCTGGTGTTCTATTCTTGATCTTAATTGCATGATAACTATTGATTGCATATTTGTGAGTATCTAATCATTGGACACGATATTAGAACCTAGACTAGAATAGAGAACTAATTGATTGTGCATCCAGACATAGAGTACATCGTTGGTCATTCTTAACATCCGAACTTAAGGCTAAATGCAAACTTTTAATAACGAAAGGTCTAAGACATTAGGGTTCTTATTAAAGTTTAGACTTATCACTAAGGTATTAAGGCTTGTTACATAGTGGTGTGAATGTGAGAAATGGAAATAGAAATATATTGTCTGTTATTCTTACTTTGAATGGAATCATGAAACCTAATCCCGAGGAAGTTTTTATCTTATATTTTTCTTAATCAAGCTATTTGTTTCCATTGTGTCAATTCTCATTATATTTTATATTCTACATTTATGTTTCCTTTAACCCACAAATGTTTTGTTATTCTCACCTTTATCAATAACTAACCAATTAATTTAAACCACATTAGTCCCTATGGGATACGATATCTGGATTTGTTCACTGTATTACTTTTACGATTTGGTACACTTGCCAATTCTGTAACAACCACTTGTAGTTGCTTTCTACAAACAAATAGAGATAAGTCACAAGTATTGCTGACAAATCCTAGTTGTTGAAGCATATGTTATATTCTATGAAACCAGTAATGAAGTGTTTGCTTTAGGTTATATAGAGCTTTATTTAATTTACAAACAAAAATCTTATATGCCACTCCCATGCCAGGTGGTTGAGCAATATAACCAGTTTCTTGAAGAAATCCATTCAAAAAGGCATCATTAACATCCTGTTGAAACAATTTCCATCTATAGGTACCCTATCTTGATGTGTATTAGGACAAAAAAGTATATGATAAATATCATAAGTAACAAAAATATTAGTGAAAGGTTGGTATTCTCGACCTCAATTAAAATGACATTTTTTTTTATTTTTAAACCAAGTTGCAACACAACAAATTTCTTAAAACTTTGAAAACCTGACAACGTGTCCCCTTTAGATTTAATTGGACATATCCAAGTATATCTATAACAATCATCGATAAATGTGACATAATATTTATACCCTATAAAAGAGGTAAAATGAACATGACCAAAAAGATTAGTAAACAACAAATGTAAAGGTTTTACAAACACAACAAGATGAGTAGAAGTAAGAATCAATTATTTTTGGTAACGAGATTTTCCATGTTTCAGTACAATTTGTAGAACATGATTATTAGGGTGCCCAAGCCTATTATGTCATACATGGACATTGTTATCAATATAATACACATTATTCAAACTAGAATTACAATTAGGAGACATGGAGGAAGACAACCACGCATAGAGTCCATTATCACCACGAAAAACTTAAAGGATAACTATATTAGTCCCCCAAGATTTAATAAGACAATGGTTAAGATGAAACTCAAAGAAAATTGAATTATCTTTTGCAAATGGGCTAAATTTAACAGATTTTTAGTAATGGAAGGAACATCTAACATTATTTAATTTGGGAATGACATTAGAATCATAAGGTGAAGTAAATGAAGAGAATGCCATTATATTTTGTGTTTATTAGAATGATCACATAAAATCTCGTGAGAGTATCTAGGGTTTTATGGGTAAGAGTGATGCCTATTAATATACATACTAAACGAGTGAGTAAGTGTTACGCTTGGTGAGAAAGAACGTGCTTAAGTAGCTTTGAATGAGAATTAAGAATAAGATTCAAACATAGGGAGAAGCTTCGAAGTTTTATATAAAAAATCTAGGTGAGGGAAGTTAATAGTTCATATGATTACATGATGAGTATCAATATGCATTGTCATGTTTTGTGTTAATGAGAATATACTTTTCCATTGATTTTGACTCTGAGACGAGTGTGTGAGCATGTCTCCAGAGTGCTCCTAGGCATCTGAGCATGTCCTCATCAATGCTCTTAGGTAAATGAGTATGTCTCTATGAATGCGTTGAGACAAGTGTGAGCATCTCTCTATGAGTGTTGCTAGGCGTTTAAGTGCGTTTTCCAAAATCTATGATGAGTGTCATGTCTCCATGAGTGTTCCTAGACGTCTGATGTGATGTTTCAAGGCGACTAGAATCAATGCTAGAGTACCATAATTTACTAAATGATGTATGTTATACTGATAATTCTTTTATTGCAATATCTACTATATTAGCTTACTCTTTTGTTTTTGGTTGTGCTTTTCACCTACAATGATCATAGATGTAACATGGGAGCAGAAAGTGATTCAAGTAGGAATGCACAACATTAATGAGGCAAGATTTGAAAGGATTTTCAATCAAAACTTCTTTAATCTTGGATTACCAACTCGTTTTCTTAAACAATGTGATTTTAAAGTATTAGGAAAAATAGGGATGTTACAACTCATTTTTCCTAAGTTTTACTGAAAATTTGTTGTTGTTTTCTAATTAAATAGTTTGAAAAGTGTTATTAAAATTAGGATTTTACAAACAACAAGTCACAATGGTGACAAAAAAGTATGAATCACGAGCATCGACAAAAAGTCACCCGCAAAAAATAAAAAATATGAAAGACGAGAAGTGCAAGCCATATCAAAATAAATCTTCAGTCGCAACTTTAAAAGGACAAAGTAATCAACCTCGAACACGAAATTGAAACAACATTACTCATTAAAACCATAGGAGGGCAATTGACAAACATCACATGTTCAACATGAAAAAATACCAAACGATAAAAGCGCAATTCACAAAGCTCTAGCACGATTCACAAACATCATATATTCAACATGAAAATTCACCAATTAAACTTGAAGAAGATGAAGCCAAAGAGGCAAAAAAAGTAAACAAACCATCAGATTGGACTGATGGAGGCAAAAACTCTAGATACCATGTTAGAGAACTAGAACAAAAAAAATGGAGGGAAAAATATATTTGATTGAATTGAATATTATTGAATAAATCCCACGTATGAATGTTTTGTACAACTTGTACTTATACTACAAGATACAAGATTGACAATTGTGCAAAAGATTTAAAAGTAATACAAGTTTACCATTGACTTTGGTTGACCGTTGACCATATTTAACCACTAACTAATAGCTTTATACTAGCAAATACAAATAGTGTTCTTGCGAAGATTGAACTAACAAAAAACTTTGAGCCACACATATTATAGTGTTTTAACAACTCTTTAGCACTTTTTTATCTTGCTTCAATTTGAAAGATTTCATTAAATATGACAAAAGAGTCATTGTAAATCATTTTCTATCCAGTTAGAGTCTTCACCTCAAATCTCCATCTTCAAGTATTTGTTTGTTCATGCATGAACATAAAGATGCATTATATATCTTCCATGTAACATTAAATATCTTTCTTAAATATTATTATTATAGTTGGCATACGTATTAGATTGAGGTCAAAGGGCTTTCAATCAAACTAGCATGAGACCCGTGCGTACGCACGGGTCGTGTTTTTGGTTTTTAAAACTTTTGTGTAGAAAACATATTTTAATATTATTATTGATAAATTAATAATTTAATTTAAAAGTTATAGATGTTATAATTGTCAATTTAAATATATTCAAACGATAAATTCATCTAACAATGATATAATTATATATTTATGTATAATTAATTATTACTATGTATTATGTGTTATATGTTATGTGTTTTTGAGTAATTTGAAATAATCAATTTGTGATGATATAAATTGTTATTTTGTTTAGATTAAAAAATGTCAGTATGATGTTTTTTAAGAATTTAATTACAGAACATGTTTGTGATAATAAGTTTAGAGTTTTAGTCAAAATTAAAGAATAAAAAACAGGTGTTAGTTTTTTTTGTTTTGGATTTTCTTGTTAGATTTCAAAGTTATTTAAAATATATTTGAAATAACTGAGTCATCATTTTTTTATATTTTTAATATTTATAACAGATTTTATTGTTAATATATATAAATTAGTGATTTGAATAATTATTATTGTTATTGGTTTAATTATCTAATGATTAATTTTATTGTTTAAATATATTATTAATTTATTTAATTATAACAATTTGTAATAGTAATAAGTTGTGAAAGTAAAATATAAGTATATTATGTAATATGGTCATGTATAAATTAAATATAATATAAAATTGATGTTAAAACTTTAAAAAAATATATTATATGTTATATCTATAACAATATATAAAGAGAATTCTCTCTTTTGTATCCACATTTTAAAATACCAATTTTACCCTTTAAAATATAATTATTTATTAAATTTTTAAAAATTGACCGTTATTTTTACAAACATTTTTATAAAATTGTCTATCTCTACTCTTTTATTTTTTCTATTTATCAACAATTATTCTCTCATATTTTCTAATATATTTCACTTTATTTTTAATAAATATAATTTTATTTTATATATTAACTTAATAATATTACATTACCACCTACTAATATAATATAACGTATATTTAAAAAATGTGTCGCGCCTGTGTGTACGCTAGTATTAAAATAAGATGCATACTTTGTATGATATATTAGAATAAAATATGTATGCACATATCGTTATTAAAGTAAAATTTAGGCATATGGTATTATATGGTCATGTACAAAATATATACAATGTGAAATAATGTTAAATTAGTGTTAAAATTTTTAAATAGAAATATATGTAGATATAAACACATGTATATTATAATAGAATAAAATATAGATATATTATGTTATATGGTCTCGTACAAAATATATATAAGATAAAATTTATGTTAAAATTTTTAAATAGAGACACATATAAACACATGTATATTATATTAAAATATAATGTGTATTCATAGGTCCTTGTTAAAGTAAAATGTAGGGGTATTATGTAATAATGTCCCATATAAAATAATACAACATGAAATTTTATTAACATTTTTAAATAGAAACACATGTAGATATAAACACTTGTATATTATATTAAAATAAAATGAGTATGCACGGGACGTTGCTAAAGTAAAATGTAATATAGTCCCATAGAAAATAAATATAATATGAAATTGATATTAACATATTTAAATAGAAACAAATGTAGAAACAAACACATTTATATTACATTAAAAGGAAATGCATATGCATGAGTTGTTGTTAAAGTAATATTTAGGCATAATGTGTAATATGGTCCTATATAAAATAAATACATGGTGAAATTGATGATAAAATTTTAAAATAGAAACACAGATGTACATAAAAACCCTTGAATGTTATATTTAAATTAAATACGTATGCACATGTTGCTACTAAAATAAAATGTTGTCATATTATGTAATATGGTCAAATAAAAAAAATAACATGAATTTGATGTTAACATCGAAATACGTGTAGATACAAACACATGTATATTACATTAGAATGAAATGCATATGCACGTGTTGTTGTTAAAATAAAATTTAGGCATAATATGTAATATGGTCCTGTATAAAATAAATATAATGTGAAATTGATAATAAATTTTTTAAATAGAATTATATTAAAATGAAATGTGTATGCACAGGTAGCTGCTAAAGTAAAATGTAGACATATTGTATAATATGATCCAAAACAAAAATAAAATATAATAAATCTTTCCAATCTTCAATAAATAAAGAATCAACCTCCATTGAGTATTAAAACAATAGTTTAATAAATAAAGAAATAAATTAAAAAAAGTTGAACATTTCATCATAATTATAATAACAAATAATAATAATACAAATAACATTAATAATTGAA